>ERZ1292625.1421-Hain-H41-01um-R1-1421-length-28677-cov-7_pt1 | contig 28677 bp, 29 predicted proteins | sample MGYA00564400_ERZ1292625 | MGnify/ENA primary metagenome ERZ1292625 (study PRJEB36523, sample SAMEA6512639) | groundwater metagenome | collected 2019-01-08 | study: AquaDiva: Metagenomics assemblies of 32 groundwater samples | reverse complement strand
GGAGTGCTACTTTACTGAGCGTAGTTGGAGCTATAATAAATGCAAGTAAAGGAATATCTAGTTTCTATATATGGAGTGTTGCAAATATTCTCTGGATAAGCTTTGCGATAAAACATAAACACTGGGGCCTATTAGTTATGAATGTTATATTCTTATGCATAAATATATATGGAGTTTTCAGCTGGAAAACTTCTTTTGTGGTAAATGGTGGATAAATGAGTGGACCTGGAGATGGTAAGATAAAACTTGGAAAAGCTGATGTGTACCTTCATGTTAAAGGTAAGAGCAATGCATCTGTTACACATATAGATATAGAATTGCCTGAATTGAATGATATATTGAAGCCTGGTGAAAGCACATACGTTGGTGCTAAAGAAGGAGGAGTTTTTATTGGTTTAAAGAAAGAGATGATTAAGAGAGCTGAAGCAAAGATTAAAAAGAATAGTAAATGAATAAAAATATGAAAAAACAAATAATTGTGGCTACATCTGGATACTTTGATCCATTACATATTGGTCATATTCAATGTCTTGAGTTAGCTAAGAAGCTCGGAGATAAATTGATTGTTATAGTTAATAATGATAAACAGGCTGCTTTAAAGAAGGGAAAGGAGTTTATGCCATTTAAAGAGAGAGTTGAGATTATTAAATCTATAAAATGGGTTGATGAAGTTTTTCCAAGCATTGATGAAGATAGAACTGTTTGTAAATCCCTTGAAGCAATAAGACCAGATATCTTTGCTAAAGGAGGAGATAGAATGGCTGGTGAAATACCTGAAGGAGAAGTATGTAGAAGATTAGGCATAAAAATTATAGATGGATTAGGAGAAAAAATACAATCTAGCTCTACTTTGATTAAAGGTAGTGAGAAGCATGACAAGGCTTAAAAGTCCTCAATTCTAACAAATTATAAGCCAACGTGGCGCAGTGGTTACCGCGACGGATTGCTAATCCGTTTTCTCGCAAGGGATCCCCCGGTTCAAATCCGGGCGTTGGCGTTTTTTTATTATTAAAAGATATATTTTTAAGCTAAGATTCTGAGCCATTTCCATGAGAGCATTAGTCTTATCTGACTTGCATTATGTATTGGGTGATCCAGCTAGTGCTAGAAGACTAAGTGTGATAGATAGTATATCTGGTAAGTTTGATGCAGTTTTATTGTGTGGTGATAATGCTGAATTATCTTCAGATGATTTTCAGAATCATGCTACGTTATTTGGAAATTTAAGAAAGAAATTTGATTGTCCTATGGGTGCTGTTGTAGGCAATCATGAACTATGGGGAAGAAAGAAGGGTGTTAGTAGTTCATTATTAATAGATAAGGTTTTTCCAGCTATATTTAGAGATTATAAAATAACTAGTCTAGAACATGAGAATCTTTCTGTTGGAGACACAACTTTTGTAGGAACATATGGACATTTCGATTATTCTTTATTTAAACCAGGAAATGGAGTTACAATGGATGATGTAAGACTTGGAAAATTTAATACTGGTGAAAGAATAATTGGCTGGGAAGACATTGAAAGTATGGATTGGCCTGGTAGGGCTCATGAAAAAGTTTGTGCAGATTTAGTAAGCAAGTTTGAAGATAGATTAAAATCTGCTAAAGGAAAGAAGATAAGTTTAAGCCATACTATTCCTGATAGTAGTTTAAATTCTTGGCCTGATTCTCCTAAACAATCTTTTATGGGTGCTTATGCTGGTTCAAGATTAATTGGAGATGCTCTGGAAAGAAATGGTGGTGTATATCATTTTTGTGGACATACACATAGCGAAGCACGAGCAGATATTGGTAAAACTAGTGTCTTCAATATTGGTCAAGATGATAGGAAACCTGGAATTAGATATATTATATTGCATGATGAAGAACTAGCTCTGTGTTGGAGTAAATAACATAAGTATTATTTCCTAATAATCCCACATATTATCTTTCTTTGAATATCTTTCTTATTTTTAAAAGGTAAGAAAGATTTCTCTTTAAATTGAAATGATGAAAATCTATTGAATAAAGTAGTTAATTCTAATTTTGTGAAGAAGTGTTGTATTAAACCAGATTTCTTTTCTATAGTGTTAATTTCTATTATCTTTCCAACTTTCTGTCTAAAATCTCCAACCATAAAATCTTCAAATACAACTACTCCTTTATTTCTTAAAACCCTAAATATTTCTTTTATTGCTTCTAGCCTTTCTTTTTCTTTTAGATTGTTCAATATGTAATAACAGATAATTACATCAAATGTCTCTCTTCTGAATGGGAGACAGTTAACATCTGATTTTATTAAAAGAACTTCTTTATTTTTAATGTTAGATTTACATATATTTATTGCTTCTTGGGAAAAGTCTATCGCTGTAACTGATTTTGGCTTTTGCTTTAAAATAGATAAAAGAGTTTTTCCATTTCCCACTCCCAGCTCTAAAACATTTCTATCTCTTAACATCTCTGGAAGATAAGTGCTTTCTTTCTTCCATTTGTTATCATCATTTTTATATTCTATATCCCAGATTTCTTCTTGAGTTACCATTATTTCTTCTTGAAATTAGATGAAGCTTTTTCGTCGCTTATTATCATTTCAGTATGAGGATAAGCGAAACTTACTTCTTTCTGTTTCTTTATAGTATCATATATCTCTTTGCTAATATCACTCTTTACTCTTGGAAGATCTTTTATAGGTGCATAGAATCTTACCTTGAGATCAATTCCTGAATCTTTCATCTCTACTCTTATCTTTGGTTCTTTTTTTGTTTCTTTTATGTATTCTTGAAGATGTTTTGTTGCAGCTTTCTTTGCTAGTTCAATTGCTTTATCTAGATCTCCTTCATAAGTTACATTTACTGTAACTTCTGCTAAAACAAAATCATTTACTAAAGTGTAGTTGATTATGTTATGTTCAAATAGAAGATGATTAGGAACCATTACGTTTCTTCCTGAAAGTTCTTCGCTGTTAACATCTCCTCCTACTTCATCTATGTAAACATGTGTTAAACTTATATCATATACTTCTCCTTTTACATTTCCAATCATTATTCTATCACCTATACTAAAAGGTCTCTTTAGAACAACCATGACCCAAGCTGCTACGCTGGTTATTGGTTTTTGCAAAGCAAACCCCAGTCCGGCAGTTACAAGACCTGCCATTAATCCGAGTCCCGTCCAAGAACCCACTGCATAAAAGAAAGCTAAGAAAATTACTATTAGGAAGAATGTAACATTTATTATTTTAGAGAGTATTTTTATGTTGGAGAGTTGTTTCTTTGACTTCGCATTTTGTAATAACTTTTTCTTTAGAAAACTGAAAAAGAAATTAAAAAGAGTAATTATTATTGCTACTCCTATAATTATTTTTAATATAGGCCATTCACTTGTTATCATTGATGAAAAGTCTAATGTCGTAGCCATGTTTCATTATAAATCAGGTTGTTTAAAAACGTTCTCTAGATTAAAATAAAATATATTTTGATTCACCATATAGTATAAAAGGGTGTTTTTTGAGATTAGTGTATGGTTAGTGGAAATGGTGTTGATGATTATCTTGAAACAGTTGTTGGTGCTGGTGGAGAGATGTCGCATCTTTTAGAAGAAAGATTTGCTTCTACATTGAAAAATGGTGGTTTGGTTAATGTTTTGAGAGGGCAAAATGAAGTTGAGATAAATAGAATTAAGACAATAACTCCTCCTGCTGGAATGTTAGGTGTTGTTTGTTCTCTTGGAGGTAATCATGAATTAAATGATGCTAGAGAGTATGCTGGTTCTGCTATAGATAGAGTTGTTGAAGCAATGCACTTAGTTGGTGCTACTCCTGCCGCACTAGCTAATGTTATTGATGCTAGGGTTGGAGAAAAAGATATTGTTTTACCATATGCAGATGCAATGGTTGATAGAGCTAATCATTTTAGACTTCCTGTGGTGAATGGTGAATTTGCTGTCCTTGGAAATAGGATGAGGGCTGATGCAAATGTTTCTATGACTGCCTTGGGATTTATACCTAAAAATGCTAATTTACCTATTGATGAAGTCCCTTTCTACTTTAAACAAAAAGGTATTAGATTCGCTGTTTTTGATCCTGAAGGAAAACCTGTTTTTATGAATTCTGATGGTGTTGGAACAAAAACAGCTTGTTATGAAAGGGCCGGTAATCTTGGTGGAGCTTTTATTGATTCTTTGGCTATGAAGTTAGATGATTTGGCTAAAATTGGAGCCAAAGCAAGAGTTGTATCTGATGTTGCTGAAATTAATCTACATCATCAGCTTGAAAGTATTGGGAGAAGCTTTTTAGGCTTAGGTTTTGCAGGAATTAAAGATAGTTCTAATATAGTTTATATTGTTCAACCGGAATTTATAGCTGGTAGATTAAATCCGAGAATGGAAAATGCTTTTACATATAATGTTAGTGGTTCATCTGTGAGTACTATTGATGAAAAGAGATTACAGAATCTTCCTAGACCTAGTGAAGGAGAACAGTTAATAGCTATCAGAGGAAAGACATCAAATCCAAGAAGCAATGGAATTACTGACATGAGAAAGGTTATGGTTGAAATGTTTGGAGATGATTGGCATACTAAAACAGAAGCTAGACATTTATTAGAGTTTCTTACTACTCCTTCAGATGTATTTTATCCTGTTTTTAGATCTTTAATTAATAATGATTTAGCTGGAAGTGTTTATCATATGAGTGGTGGGGCATTTAATGGTAAATTAGCTAAGCCTCTTGCTAAATATGGTTTGTTTGTTGATGTTGAAGGGCTTTTCCCTGCAGATGAAAGGGCTCTTGCTATTGCTAGACATAGAAATAATGGTAATGAGGCTTCATATGGGAAGTGGCCTATGGGTAATCCTGGATTTATATCAACAAGAAATCCTGATAGAGCTTTAGAAATGATTGCAGAATATGGCTTTGATGGAAGAGTTGTTGGGCGATTAGTTAAAGATGCTGGTGGTTTGACGGGTGTTAGACTTAGAGATATAAAAGCATCTAATGGTGAGCCCGTTTATTATTCTGGAAGAAATTAAAATGGATAAATATGCTAGCCCAGTTTTTTTAGATGCTGTTGATGCTCTGAAGAAAAATAACGGTGATTGTGTCAATGGTCTTGGTTCTGTTTCCATATCTGTTGAAAGAGAAAAGCTTAGACTGGATGATGGGTTTCTAAAATATGAAAGCTTGAATATTATTGTCTTAAAATTGCCTGAAAGACCTTTAAAGAAACCTTATGAAGAAAATAGGCAGTTACATTTTCACTTTTATGATGATGTGAAGGGGGGGAGAAGGGAAGAAAATGCCGAACGAGAATTATTTCCAGATCATAAATGGGCTGAGAAAAAATTAATTGAAGCGGAGAGGGGTAGGAAAGAAAAGGCAATGGTTGTAGCTTATGGTAAGATACACTCAATCCTTTCTGGTAAATATAATATATTGGAATCAAGAGTTAAAGGATGTGAAATTGAATATGTAATCTCTCAAAAGGGTGAAGGAAAGGCAAGACATCTTCTTCAGATAGGATATGGATACACAGATAGACATGGAATTCCTGTTGAATTCCATGCAAAGGGCAAGAATATTGATAGATTGTTAGGTCCTTGGAAAGATACAAGAACTAAATAGCTTCTAAGTCATCTTCATCGAAAGGGGCGTATGCAAGGAGATTACCTTTTTTGTCAAAGATTTCAACGTGATACTTTCCATTTGGTAGTAGGATGTTTATTTTTCCCTGCATTCCAGGAGTTATGGGTGTTTCTTTGAATTTTGGATCATCTTCATTATGATATTCAACGTATTCTTTATCTGGAGACCTTAATATTTTTACAGATTGATGTCTTTTGAATTTTGTATTCATAAGATTATTCTGATTTTGTTGTATATAATTTTATGCAATTCATTTTTATAGATTTATTTTAATTTTTTTTGTGTAAAAAATATAGTATCACTTAAAAATCAATACAAAAAAATAAAATATTTTTACCGACGATAAAATAAAAAGTATGGAAATGTTTAAATAGCAGAATAATTAGTGGATGAAGTAATACAATAGATTGTGTTAGAATGTAATAAAAAACACAACAGGTTGTGTTGCTAAAAAAGCTGATGAGATGCCCCTATTGTCAAAAAGAAGATACGAAGGTCGTTGATAAAAGGGATTTCGGCGATATTACTAAGAGAAGGCGCGAGTGCCTTTCATGTGAGAGAAGATTCAACACCTTAGAAAATGTTGAGAGTGCTAGGCTAAGAATAATTAAAAAAGATGGAAGAAGGGAAGAATTTGATAGAGATAAGGTAAAAAAAGGTATTGAAAGAGCGTGTGAGAAGAGGCCGATAAGTGACGAACAAATAGAAAAAATGGTGCTAGTGATAGAAGATAAGTTAAGAAAGAAAGGTAAGGAAGTGCCTGCGAATTACGTAGGTGAAGTGGTATCGAAAGAATTAAAAAAAGCGGATGAGGTAGCATACATACGGTTTGCTTCCGTTTACAGAAACTTCAAGGAGTTATCTGATTTCAAAAAGGAGATAAAACAACTAACAAAATGACAACAGAAAGAATACAACAACTAGAATCCGGTAATTTTGGTATGGATAGAAAGTTCACTTCTGAAAATAAAAGTCCATATGAATTTGACATAAAAGGTAATCAAATGAATTGGGTTTCTGAAGAAGTTAAAGTAAGTGATGATAGAGGGAAAGTTATTTTCGTTCAACCTAATGTTAGGAGACCTGAGTTTTGGAGTCCGTTAGCTTTGAAGGTTGTTGCTAGTAAGTATTTCTGGGGAGATCAGGCTAAAGGAGAAAGAGAAAATAGTATTGAAATGATTATTAAAAGAGTTGCTAATTATATTGGAAGACAGGCCTTGCTTCAAGGTTATTTTAACGAAAAAAATGCTGAAACACTTAGAGATGAGATTGCTGCGATAACTCTTAATCAGCTTTGTGTATTTAATAGTCCTGTTTGGTTTAATGCTGGAATAAATGGTTACAATCCTCTTGCTGGAGGAGTTTCTACGTATATATGGGATAAAAATGCTCAGAAAATTGTTCATGCAAGTAAGGGTATGGATAGACCTCAGTGTTCTGCTTGCTTCATATTAGGTATACAAGATAATATGGAATCTATAATGGAAGTGCAAGTTGCAGAATCTACTTTATTCAAAGCAGGAAGTGGAACTGGAAGTAATAGATCTTCTTTGAGAAGCAGTAAAGAAAGAATTACTGGCGGTGGAAGAGCTAGCGGACCTGTTTCTTTCATGAAAGGTTATGATGCTTATGCTAACATAATAAAATCTGGTGGAAAAACAAGAAGAGCAGCTAAGATGGAGATACTTAATGTTAATCACCCAGATATAGTTGAGTTTGTAGAGTCTAAACAGAGAGAAGAGAAGAAGGCTTGGGCGTTGATTGAACAGGGATATGATGGTGGGATGAATGGAGAGGCTTATGCTACTGTTGCTTTCCAAAATTGTAATATGTCGGTTAGAATAAATGATGAATTTATGAAAGCAGTTAAGGAAGATGGAGATTGGCACACTCAAGCAGTATCTAATGGAGAAAAAATTGGGACATTCAAAGCTAAAGATATAATGAGGAAGATTGCTGAAGGTACTTGGATTTGTGGAGACCCTGGAATACAAAATGATTCGGTAATCAATAAGTATCATACATGTAAGGCTTCTGGAAAGATAAATGCAAGTAATCCATGCAGCGAGTATATGTTCTTAGATGATACTGCTTGCAATTTGGCTAGTATAAATTTGATGAAGTTTAGAACTGGGGATGGTAAATTTGAATTTGAAAAGTTTAAGGAAGTTGTTAGAAAATTCATAATTGCAATGGATATTATTGTTGATGGTGCTAGTTATCCTACTGAAAAAGTGGCTTTGAGATCACATATATTTAGAACGTTAGGATTAGGTTATGCTAACTTAGGAGCTTTACTTATGAGTTATGGATTGCCTTATGATTCTGATGAAGGTAGAGCAGTTGCTGCGGCTATAACTGCTATAATGTGTGGAGAAGCTTATAAGACCAGTGCTGAATTAGCAGCATTAGTTGGACCTTTCCCAGGATATGCTGAAAATAAGGAAAGCATGTTAGAGGTTATGAAAATGCATAGAGAACATGTTAAAGAGATAAGCGTTGAATCTCTCCCTAATCAATTTAGAGAGTTAGTTAATGTCGCATGGGATTCATGGACTGATGCTCTTGAATTAGGCGAGAAATTTGGATATAGAAATGCGCAGGCTACTGTTCTTGCACCTACTGGTACAATTGCATTTATGATGGATTGTGATACAACTGGAATTGAACCTGATATTGCTTTAGTTAAATATAAAGTATTAAGTGGTGGAGGAATGTTGAAGATTGTTAATCAGTCCGTACCTTTGGCTTTGAGAAATCTTGGATATACTGATGAGCAGAATAGAGAGATTATAGATTATATAAGCAAGAATGATATGATTGAGGGCGCTCCACATATTTCTGAAAAGCATTTAGCTGTTTTTGATTGTGCATTTAAACCAGCTAATGGTAAAAGAGCGATTCAATGGAAAGCGCATATTGATATGATGGCTGTAAGTCAGCCATTTATTTCTGGAGCAATAAGTAAGACAGTTAACATGCCTGAAGATTCTACAATTGACGACATAGCTAGTGCTTACATGTATGCTTGGGAAAGAAAATTGAAAGCTGTTGCTATTTATAGAGAAAACAGTAAGAGAAGCCAGCCTCTTAATACTAAAAAGACTGAGGGCGAAGTTGTTGTTAAGGAAAAGATTATACAAATAACCTCTCCTATAAGAAAGAAACTTCCTCAAACTAGAAAGGCTATTACTCATAAGTTTGATATGAATGGACATGAAGGATACTTAACTGTTGGATTGTATGATGATGGAAAACCTGGAGAAATATTCTTAACAATGCATAAAGTAGGAAGCACAGTAAATGGATTAGTAGATTCTTGGGCTACAAGTTGTTCAATTAATTTACAGTATGGTGCTCCTGTTGATGTACTATTTAGTAAATTTAGACATCAGAAGTTTGAGCCTAGTGGATTTGTAAAGAGAGATGAAGAAGGCGAATTGGATAAAAAGAGAATCCCTATAAGAACTGCTTCATCTATTGTAGATTATGTTGCACAGTATATGCTTAATACATTTGGAACTGGAGCTGGAAAGACTGAATTTGAAGTTCCTGAACTAGAGATTAAAGTTGAGAAAGAAGAACAAAAAGCATTGAATGAATTCAAGAATGAAGGAGTTGTATGTCCATTATGCGGTGCATCTGCAAAGAGAATTGGAAACTGTGCAATAAAATGCAATTCATGCAACCAGACAACGAGGTCTGGATGCGGCGAATAAGTTTTCTATAACATATAATCTTTTAAGCCTTAAAATTAAATATTTTTATGCCTAGAGTTAAGAAGTATTCTGTCAATAAAGTTTCTCAGGCACTTTTAGTAGAAGCATTACAAACTCTTCCTTTAACAACAGGTTATTCTAAATTATCTTTTCTAGCTAAAGGTTTAAGTTATCCTGTAAGGGGAACAGGCAAGGAAGATTATGCGGTTGCTTGTGAAAAACTGAAAATAACACCTTATTCTTCAGTAAGTTTTTCCAATGTTGATGGTGTGTGGGATTCAAATCAATCAGCAGACCAGGATAGGCACCATCCAGACCAAATAATTAATGAACCTCTGCCTCATAGCATTAAATATTCTGGAGACTTTGATTTAAGTGTGGTAAACGGCCTAATTAGGAGAGGATACCAGATATCCTCTGGTAAAATCTTTATTGCTGATGATGACCAACCTGATAGAATGAGAACCCAGTTAATTCAGCTTCTTAGAGGAGGCGAGAGTTTCTTTCCTGATGCACGTTTAAATTTTGACAGTAAGAATTTTTACTTAATGCTTGAGCCTAATAGACGTATAGGTCTAACAAGAAAATTGCTTACTTGGTATGATTCAATGAAAAAGAAGTATGAGCCAAAGGAAAGTTGAAATATTTTTAGAAAAGCTTTTAATGTCTGAAGTTCTTTTTATTTCATGGTGACTAAAGAAATATCCTTATATGACAATGAAACTCTCGATATAAATGGAAATTGTGAACATAGTTTTTCTTATCAGGCTAATGTCAATGTTAGTGGAATAATTTGGGATATTTATTATTGCAGTAAATGCTTGACTCATGTGAAGAAAGAAAGACCATGTCCTACTAATTTGGAAGAAATAAAGGGTTTATAGAATGAAAAGAGTGATGGTAGCTGGGACATTTGATATATTTCATCTTGGGCATGAATATTTCTTAAAAGAAGCTAGAAAGTTTGGTGATGAATTGATAGTAGTTATTGCACGTGATGAAAATGTTCTTAGAATAAAAGGCAAGCAGACAAAAAATAATGAAGATAAAAGATTGAATAAAGTATTGGAAAGTAAAATAGCTGATAAAGTAGTATTGGGAAATAAAGGAAATATATTTAATATAATTGAAGAGATTGAACCTGAGGTAATATGTCTTGGTTATGATCAACCTATTGATGAAAATAAGTTAAAACGAGAAATTGAAAATAGGAATTTGATTATTCAAATTGTTAGACTTCCTGCTTTCAAACCTGAAATTTATAAGAGTTCCCTTATGAAAGAATAAATTTATTCCCTTTTTACTAAAGGAACGAAAGAAAATCCATAGAATACTTGTTCTTTAACAGTACCATCTATTTTTTTTAGCTGAACTACAGTATCTTGAACTGCTGCAACGATTATTCCTGACTCTGTTAATTGGTCAAGGAGATAATATGGTTTTTCCTGGCATGAAGCTGAAATTAAAATTCTATCAAATGGTTTTTTATCTGGGTAACCGTAGAATCCAGATTTATTTATTAAATGGATATTACTAAAACCAGATAATCTTTCTTTTGCTTTTATTGAAAGGTGTGGATCTATTTCTAAACCATAAATCGTGCCTGAAGTTACTATGGAAGCGGTAAGCGCAAGTGTAAAACCTGAGCCTGTTCCAATTTCTAATATATTTTGAGACTTTTCTAATTCTAGAAGTTGAAGCATGAATGCTATTGTATTTGGCTGAGATATTGATGAGCCTTCTGCTAAAGGCAAAGCCATGTCTTCATAAGCATAACTTTTGAGATGCTCTGGAACAAACTTCTCTCTATCAATTGAAGCAAAAGCTGCAACAATCTTTTCAGAGTAACCTTTCTTCTCAAGATACTTTAACAGGTCCGTTTTTTCCACGAATATATAAGGACGAGGAAGTATTAATAGATAACGATTTGCTACTTTAGAATTTAGAATATTTATACACAATATTTATAAGCAATATTTCCAGAATGCTCTGATGGCTGGAAATATTATTGATTTAAATCAGGGAGACTTTGATTCTAAGACTAGTAAAGGTAATTGGGTGATTGATTTTTGGGCTGAATGGTGTGGGCCGTGCAAAATGTTGAATCCTGCTTTTTCTGCTGCTTCAGAAGAGATGAAGGGAAAAGTTAATTTTGCTAAAGTTGATATTGATTCTGAAACTGACCTTGCACAGATGTATGATATTATGAGTATTCCTCATATTCTTTTTATAAAAGATGGTGAAATTGTTGATAGAAGCGTTGGTTTAATTTCTAAAGATACTTTGCTCTCTAAAGTTAAGAGTGCTTTTTAGTTTTTTGATTTAATAATTACTGAGTGTTGATGAAAAAACTACATAAAAGTTTATATACTTCTTTAATTTATTTTTGTTATGTCATTATCTAATAAAAATCCAGTAACTTTATTTACAGGGCAATGGGCCGATATGCCTTTAGAAGATATGGCTGGTTTTGCAAAGAGTGCTGGATTTGATGGTTTAGAGTTAGCTTGTTGGGGAAATCATTTTGATGTTAGAAAAGCAGTAAGTGAAGGTGGTAGAGATTATATAAGTCATGCTCTGGATATTCTGAAAAAATATGAATTGGGTGTTTGGTCTTTTGGAGCTCATCTTGTTGGTCAGGCTGTTTCTGCTAAATTTGCTAACGATCCAGATTTATTAGCAATTTTACCTGAACACATTAGAAGTGATAATCCAGAGACTGTAAGAAAAGCCGCCGTTGCTGAACTTCAAGATACTGCTAGAGCTGTTGAGCTTTTCAGGGAAGTTGCTAGATCTAAATTTGGTACGGAAGCTATTGAGAAGTATTCTGCTAATGTAATTACTGGTTTCGTCGGTAGTCCTATTTGGCACAAAGCTTATGAATTTCCTCCTGTTAGAGATAAAAGAGCAGAGATACAAAGGGGTTTTGAAGATGTTGTTAATAGAATGAATCCTGTTCTTGACACCTTTGCTAGGACAGGTAACAAATTTGCTCTTGAAGTTCATCCTACTGAAATTGCTTTTGATACAGTAACTGCTCATAAATTATTAGATTCTATGCAAAGACCTGATGTGTTTGGAGTTAATAATGATGCTAGTCATTTTGGATATCAAGGAGTTAATTATCTAAAATATATTGATGAGATGGCAAATCGTGGTGCTTTATTCCATTCACATATGAAAGATGTTGCATGGGGCTTGGGAGATGGTGGAGGGGGAGTTCATGGAAGTCATCTAGAATTTGGTGACTCTAAAAGATATTGGGATTTTAAGTCTATAGGAAGAGGAAATATTGATAATAAAGCAGTTGTTCAGAGACTTGTAGATAATGGTTATGAAGGTCCTTTGTCGATAGAATGGGAAGATGCTCTGCTTAAGAGACAAGCAGGTGCTACGGCTTCACAGTTGATAGTGAGAGGTATTAGAGATTCTAATGATGAATTAATCCAGAGGGGTATGAAAATGTATGAAGATAAAGAAAATTATGCTAGAGCTCAATTTGATGCTTCTTTTGCAAAATAATTAATTTTATTTTTATTTAAAATAGTTTCTACTTTAAATTGGTGAAAAAATAGGAGATGAATATATAAAGATTAATTTTGTTATGAAATTATGTCATTTATTCCTGCTGGTAGTCTTGCCTTGAATAGAAATGCTGAAAATTTAGCTAGAATCTCTTTAGAGATTGGTGCAATAAAACTTAGGCCTCAAAAACCTTTTCAGTGGGCTTCTGGTTACATGATGCCCGTATATAACGACAATAGAATGTTGCTAGGAAAATCTGAGCATAGAAAATTAATAAGTGATGGTTTTTATGAGATTATACAAGCATATAATATTTTACCAGATTTTATTGCTGGAACTTCTACGGCAGGCATACCTCATGCGACTACTTTAGCTGATAGAATGAAACTGCCTTTGGTTTATGTTAGAGACAAACCTAAAGAGCATGGAATGAGAAATAGAATTGAGGGTATTGATGCTGAAAGAGACTTAGAGGGAAGAGAAGGTCTCCTTATTGAAGATTTGGTTTCTACTGGTGGGAGCTCGGTATCTGCTGTTCAAGCATTAAGAGATGCGAATGGAAATCTTAATACTTGCTTATCTATATTTAGTTATGGATTTAAAGAAGCGGAAGAAATGTTTGCTGGTAATAGACCTTATGATAAAGAAGAAAATGAATTAAATACTCCTTGCGGAATAATTTCATTGCTAAATTATGATACTCTCTTGAGAGTAGGTGTAGAGACTGGGAAAATAAAAGAAGACCAGGTTAGATTATTGGAAGAATGGAGAGCAGACCCTTGGAATTGGGGTGCTAATCATGGTTTTCCTAAAGTGGAGAAGAAAAAATGAGTCAGATAATTTTAACTGATAAAGAACATATTGCTAAAAGCAGAGTATGTTTGGCTCTTGATGGAATTGAGGGTGTTGATGATGCTTTGAAATTAGCAAATGAATTAAGAGAGTATGTTGGAACCTTTAAAGTTGGAAAAGAATTACATGTTATTGCTGGAAATGAAGGAAGAAATATTGTAAGAGAACTTAAAGAAAGAGGAATTGATTCTTTTTTAGATTTAAAATTTCACGATACTCCTGCTACAGTATATAATGCTAGCAGAGCCGCTTCGGTACGTGGAGTATATATGTTCAATGTCCACGTTGCTGGCGGTGAAAAAATGTGCAGAAAAGCAGTTGAAGGTGCTAATGAAAATGCTAGATTTATGGGAATTGAAAGGCCAAAAGTTATTGGTGTAACTGTATTAACAAGTTTGGATGACTTAGACTTGACAACATTAGGATATGGTTATCAACTTGATACATTAGTTAAAAGAAATACTGCTTTAGCTCAGGAATGGGGATTGGATGGAGTTGTTTGCCCGGCAAATAAAGCTGGTGCTTTAGAAAAAGAATTTGGAAATAAGTTTCTATACGTTACTCCTGGAATAAGTTATGGTGGTGTTCAGGGAGTTGGACAAAAGCAAATTTATGATCCTGCTCAAGCAGTTAAAGATTGTAAAAATTCAATTTTAGTTATTGGAAGTGCAATTACGAAAGCTGAAGATAGAAGAAAAACTGCATATGAAATATTACAATCTATGGCTAAAAATTTATAATAGTACATTTTAAATAATCTTTTTTTAGTAGTTTCTTAACGAGATAAAATGGCTGATGAATTAGAAGATAAAATAAAATTTCTTGCTGAAAGGGCTTTTGATACTGGTGCAATTAGAATAAATTTAGATGAACCTTTTGTAACTAATAATAAAACTCAAGTTCCCATAAGTTCACATTTAGGATTTATGCTTGAATATCCTTCTGATAGAAAATTATGTGCTGATGCCATGGAGAGAATTATAACTCAGAGGGTTGGAAGATTCGATGCAGTGTGTAGCACCACAACTCTTGGATTAATGCAGGCTTCTGCTTTTGCTAGAAAATTTAGTTATCCATTATTTGCTCTTAATGGAAATGAATCTTATGAAATAAACTATAATGGATTTAATTTAGAAAGTCCAGGTGATGTAAATTATATCGTCTCTGGTTCAAGACTTGCAACTCCTTATTCTACCTTCGTCGCAGATTCATTAGGATTAAAACTAAGTTATATAAAAGCGCGAGATGGGGAAAAAGCAAATGGTGGTAGAAAGTTACCTCATCCTGCAAAAGAGGATAAAGTTTTATTAGTTGTTTCTGATGAAGATCAAGAATGTGTAGATGATACTCTTTCTAGTGTTAGAGATGAATTCGATAAACGTAGGGAGATGAATGTAAGCGAGAAAACTTTACGTGTCGATGATTTTATAAAAAAAGCAGATGTAATGGGTAAAAGAATTTTGATATTTGGTGCATTATTTGATTATGATGGATATTTTTCTGCAGACTTTAAACATTATAAGGATGCTGGTGCTAAAGATATTACTAGTGTTCATTTAGTTGGGTATGGTTTAGCAGATAGTAATTTAGCTATGAGAAAAATTGGTTGTATAAATAGAAATGTTCTTGGATTAGACTACCTTGCTGATGTTGCTTTCAATACTGGAAGAATAAATTCTGAAGAGAGAAGAAGATTAATTGACTGGAGAAAAAATCCTAGTCGATGGGGTGCAAAATATGGTTTTCCAAGAGTAAATTCAAAAACTGCTTGATTTCTATAAAGCTAAAGTTTTAAAATAGTCATTTTCTTCAACTTGATACGGCTCCGTAGCTCAGCCTGGTTAGAGCACTGGACTTTTACAACAGAACAAGTTCCGTTGAACTTCAAACAACGGGAATTGTATTGAAGTAATCCAGGTGTCGTGGGTTCAAATCCCATCGGGGTCATTTGTTTCGTGTGAGAAATGCTGGAAATATTTATATAGTTCTTATGCTTTTGTTAATTGTTAATTTATCCTGAGAAATTCGGAGGAAAATTGATTTATTGTAGATATTTCTGTTTTTCCTTTAAAAGGAAAACATTTAAAAAGCCACTTTTACACAAATTATAATCCCCAGTTTTAAATTCATATTAAAACACTCTTCCATGCATATATTACAGCCAAAACACACGAAATTGAAACCGAATGAGGTGAAAGAATTACTTTTTAAGTATAACATTTCTATTGCACAATTACCTAAAATAAAAGCTACTGATCCTATTCTTGGAGAAGGATTTGTTTCTGGTGAAGTTGTTAAGATTGAAAGAAAGGAGGACGATAAAATAAACATATATTATCGTGTAGTAGTATGAGTAGTCAGAGAGATATTTTGATAAAGAAGTATCTGGAACAGCATTCTTTAGTTGAATCTAACATTCTTTCATTTAACGATTTTATAACTAATAAAATGCAGCAAATTGTTACAGAACTTAATGATAATATCTCTAATGAAGAAGTTGAGATAAAGCTTGGAAAGGTAAGAATTGAAAGACCGAACATTATAGAATCTGATGGTAGTAGTAGTATTATAACTCCAACTGTTGCAAGACTTAGAAACCTTACTTATTCAGCTCCTGTTTATGTTGAACTGACTGTTAAGTATGAAGGGCAAAGCGACAGTGCTGAAGTTGAGATTGGAAGAATACCTATCATGGTTAGAAGTTCTGGTTGTACTACTTATGGTTATTCAAAAGAAGATTTAGAGAAGAATCACATTGATAGATTGGAACCTGGAGGATACTTTATAGTAAATGGAAATGAAAGAATAATGATTATGTCTGAGGACTTGGCTGCTAATCAGCCATTTATAGAAGAAGGAAGACTTGGATTGACTGTAAGATTGTTCTCACAAAGAGGAGCTTATAGAATTCCTACAACTGTTTCTGAAACTAACGAAGGAATTCTTGAATTAACTTTCAGCAGATTGAAGAACATACCTCTAATTGTGGTCTTAAAGGCATTAGGAATGAGCAAGGAAGCAGATATTGCTAAGAATGTAGATTATGAGACTGATTCATTGATAGTTAATTTGTATGAATATGCCCAATTACAAACTTCTGATGATGCGCTTATGCATATTGCAGAAAAAGCTGGAATTCAAGGAACTAAGAAAGAAATTTTGGATAGAATGAAGGATAGAATGGATTCATTCTTACTTCCACATATTGGAATGGATAAAGCTTCAAGAGTTGAAAAAGCTTTAACAATATGCAGATTAGTTAGATTATTTTTAAGAGCTAAAGAAGATAAAGCAATTAGAACTGATAAAGACCATTATGCAAATAAGAGGGTGAAGCTTTCTGGAGATTTAATGTCTGATTTGTTTAGAGTCAATATGAGCATCCTTGTAAGAGATATACAATATTCATTGCAGAAGATTGCTAAGAGAAAGAAGTTTTATTCCTTGAAGTCAATTGCTAAATCTACTTTATTCACACATAGAATTGAAAGTGCTATTGCAACTGGTAGCTGGATTGGGGAAAGATCTGGAGTTACTCAAAATATGGATAAAACAAATTATCTTGCTATGTTGTCTGCTTTACAGAGAGTTTCAAGTATGCTTCCTGGAGAACAAGAAAACTTTATGGCGAGAACATTACATCCTACTCACTATGGAAGATTCTGCCCTACTGAAACACCTGAAGGAACAGAAATTGGATTGAGAAAGAACCTTGCTTTGTTAAGTAAGATTTCTACATTCGTGGAATTTGATGAACAAGCAGCTATGAAGAGATTTAATTCATTTGGACTTAATAAAGATGCGAAAGGAAGTGACGTATTCTTCAATGGAAGAAGTATAGGATTTTCTGAAAGTCCTATTGACTTTGTAAAAAAAGTAAGAGTGGAAAGAAGAGCAGGCCAATTTCCAAAAGAGTTGAGTGTAAGATATGATAAGCATCTTAATTTCATTATGATGTCTTCAGAAGTTGGAAGAGTCTTAAGACCAATTATTGTTGTTGAAAATGGTGCTAGTAAATTAAGAGATGAACATTTAGTTTTACTTGAAAATAATAAAATAAAGTGGGTTGATTTAGTTAAAGATGGAATTATTGAATATATCGATGCTGCTGAAGAAGAAAATGCATTAGTTGCATTAAAACCAGAAGAAATAACTCATGAACATACTCATCTTGAAGTTCACTTAATTGATTTATTTGGATTAATAACAAGTTTAGTTCCTTTCGGAAATCATGACCAGTCTTCTCGTCTTAATAGAGGAAGTAAGACTCTTAAACAAAGCTTAGGTATTTATGCAGCTAACTATCTTGTAAGATTAGATACTGATGTTTCTATTCTTCACTATCCACAAAAACCAATTGTGAGAAGTTTCATTTATGATACATTAGATGTTTATCCTTCTGGACAGAACATTGTTGTCGCTATAATGCCTTTTGAAGGATATAATATGGAAGACGCAGTTGTTTTGAATAAAGCGAGTGTCGATAGAGGTATGGGAAGAAGCACTTACTTTAGACCTTACAGCGTAACTGAAATTCAATATGCTGGTGGTTTGAAAGATGAAATTTGTGTTCCAAGTAAAGATGTTGCTGGATATAGAACTGAAAATTCATACAGATTCCTTGAAGATGATGGAGTTGCTTATCCTGAAGCAAGTATGAAAGAAGGAGAAGTATTAATAGGAAAAGTTACACCACCAAAATTCTTAAGTGAAGCAAAAGATTTGAGTATACAATCAAAGAAAGAAGCTAGTTCAGCAGTAAGATCAGAAGAAAAAGGTACTGTCGATGCTGTTTTCATAACTGCAGACCAAGAAGGAAATAAAATAGCTCAGATAAGAACAAGAGATTTAAGATTACCTGAACCTGGAGATAAATTCTCTACACCTCACGGACAGAAAGGAGTAGTTGGAATGATTGCAGATTCTGAAGATATACCATTTACTTCTAAAGGAGTAAGACCTGATTTGATGTTTAATCCTCATGGTATACCGAGCAGAATGACTGTTGGTTATTTGATAGAATTACTTGCTGGAAAGACTGGAGCAATAAGTGGAAGAATTGTAGATGGAACAAGCTTTACTGGACAGAGTGTTGAAGAATTTGAAAATCAACTTAAGGGTCTTGGATTTGGTTATGACGGAAAAGAAGAAATGTATCATGGAATAACTGGAAAGAAAATGGATGCTAAAATCTATATTGGAAATATGTACTATTTGAAATTGAAGTATATGGTTGGAAATAGAATACATGCTCGTGCATCTGGTAAAGTAGCATTGCTTACAAGACAGCCTATTGAAGGAAGAGCAAGAGGAGGAGCACTTAGACTTGGAGAGATGGAGCAACAGGCTTTGGCAGGACATGGAGCGGCTTTGCTTCTTAAAGAAAGATATGATTCTGATAAAACAGTAATTTATATATGCAAAGCATGTGGAAGCATGGCTTATGAAGATAATATAAGGAACAAACAAGTGTGTGCTATATGCGGTGGAAACGAAGCAGAGCCTATAGAAATTTCATATGCCTTCAAACTTTTGTATGATGAACTTTTAGGTTTAGGAGTTCACACTACATTTGAATTAAAAAACAAATTCGAGCAATAAAATGAGAGACATGTATTTCAGAAAACAAGTAAGATCGCTTAGGTTCAGTTTACTTAGTCCTGACCAAGTTAAAAAATTAAGTTCTGCAAAAATTGTAACTCCTGAATTGTATGATATCGACGGTTTCCCAGTTGATGGAGGATTAATGGATTTAAGACTTGGAGCTATTGACCCAGGAGTTAAGTGTAGAACATGCGGTCAGAGATTCAAAGAATGTTTAGGACACCCTGGAAGTATTGAACTTGCAAGACCAGTATTACATATAAAGTATATTCATTTGATTGAATTAGTTTTGAGAAGCTTCTGTCCAAAATGTGGTAAGTTAACTTTAAGTGAAGAGAAGCAAGCGGCTTTGGCTCCTGGATTGAGAGCTAAAAAAGCAAGAGATGCTAAGAAATGTCCTCATTGTAGTGAAGCTATTGATAGAGTTAAACTTGAAAAGCCAAGTACATTTATGATTGGAAAGAAAAGATTATCTCCAATTGAAATAAGAGAAAGATTAGTTGCTGTTAAAGATGAAGAATTGAAGAGAATAGGAATAAATCCTAAAACATGCAGACCTGAATGGGCAATACTTTCTTTGTTATTAGTTCCTAGCGTAACTGTAAGACCTAGCATTACATTAGATAGCGGTGAAAGAAGTGAAGATGACTTAACACATAAATTATCTGATATTATAAGAGCTAATCAGAGATTATGGGAAAACTTAAACGCTGGAGCTCCAGAAGTCATTATAGAAGACTTATGGGATTTATTACAATATCACGTAACAACTTTCTTTGATAATAATGTTTCAAGAATTCCTCCTGCAAGACATAGATCTGGCCAACCATTAAAGACAATTACTGAAAGAATAAAAGGAAAAGAAGGAAGAATAAGACACAACTTAGCTGGAAAGAGAGTCAACTATTCTGGAAGAACTGTTGTAAGCCCTGATCCATTCATAAGAATAAATGAAGTTGGAATTCCGTATGAAGTTGCTAGAGTTATAACTGTTCCTGAGAAAGTTACAACTGCTAATATTGAAGTTATGAAAGAATTGATAAGAACAGGTGATGAATATCCTGGAGCAAGTTATGTAATAAGAACGGATGGAAAGAGAAAGAGAATAACTAAAGAATTGATGGAAGAATTATGTAATGAAATAGTTCCAGGATATAGAGTTGAAAGACATTTAATAGATGGAGATATAGTTCTTTTCAACAGACACCCTAGTCTTCACAAGCAAAGCCTTATGGCTCATTATGTAAGAGTATTACCTAATAGAACATTTAGATTGCATCCTGCTGCTGCTTTCCCATACAACGCAGACTATGACGGAGATGAAATGAACATTCACAGTCCTCAGACTGAAGAAGCAAGAGCAGAAGCACAAGTTCTTTTGAATGTAAATAATAATATAATCTCTTCAAAGAACAATACAAATCTTATTGGAACAATTGCTGACTCAATTACTGGTGCATATATATTAAGCGATGCTGAAATGCCTAGATCAGAAGCAGACCAGCTTCTTTTTGCTTCTCATGTTGAAAACACTGCTAAAGGCAAGAGAATGAGTGGAAGAGAAGTATTTGCACAGATTCTTCCGAAAGGTTCAGACATAAAAATACCTGAAATAATTACTGGAAGCAATTCGTTTGGAGTTGAAGATGGAGCAATGGTTAAAGAAATTGATAGAGATTATGGAAGAGAAGAAGCTGTTGCATCTATAAATAAAGCATTTACACTTGGAGCTTTGTATCTTTCTAGAAAAGGATATACTCTTTCTTTACATGATTTGAACGTATCTGAAAAAGTTAAGAGCATGACTGATAAAATTGTTGCTGATGCTGAAAGTAAGACTGCTGATCTTATTGCACAACATGATGATGGAACTCTTACACCATTACCTGGAAGAACTCTTGAAGAATCTAGAGAAACTTACATATTACAGACATTGAACGAAGTTAGAACTCATGCAGGTAATGTAGTTAAAGAAAACTTCCCTAAGGATGGAAACGTCAACAAGATGATTACTCCTGGAGCTGCTGGAAGTATGTTGAATATAACTCAGATTGGTTGCTGTGTAGGACAGCAGTCTATGTGGAATAAGAGAATAAGCTTTGGATACAATGATAGAACATTATCGTTCTTTAAGGGGGGAGATTTAAGTGCTGCGGCTCACGGATTTATAAAATCTTCATTCTTTGGTGGATTGAAACCTAGTGAATTCTTCTTTGGAGCTATTACTGGAAGAGACTCGCTGATGGATACTGCTCTTAGAACTCCTAAATCTGGATATTTGTATAGAAGATTAGTCTCTGCTTTACAAGATTTGAAAGTAGAATATGACGGTACTGTAAGGGATGCTTCTGAAAATGTTGTTCAGTTCGTATATGGTGACGATGGAGTAGATGTCTCTGCTATGCACTTAAAGAAAAATAAAGTTGCTCCTGGAGAAGCTATTGGAGTAATTACTGCACAAAGCTTTGGAGAAGCCTCAACTCAGATGGTTTTGAGAACATTCCACCATGCAGGAGTTGCTCAAATGCAGGTTACCTTAGGGTTGCCTAGATTAATTGAAATTTTCGATGCGAGAAAGTTACCTTCAACACCTCTTATGGAAATTTATCTTGATAATGACCATAATAATGAAAAAGATTCTAAAATAATTGCTGAAAAGATAAAAGAAGTTAAGTTGAAAGAGATTGTTTCTGAAATAAAGATTGACTTTGCAGGAAAGAAAATTGAAATTGAACTTGATTCTAAAGCTCTTAAAGGAATACATTCTGGAGCACAGAAGGTTTCTGATAGATTAAATGAGAAAGGATTCAAAGTAAAGGCAAATGATCTAAAGATAAGTATTAATGTTAATGATTTAGAATTCAGAGAAATCTATAAGTTGAAAGAGAAGATTAAAGAAACAATTATCTCTGGAGTTAAGAATATTGCTCAGGTTATCGTCGCTAAGAGAGCAAAAGATTATGTTGTTTTGACTTCTGGTTCAAACCTTGCAGAAGTATTTGCAGTTAAAGGAGTAGATGCGGAGAAGACAACTTCAAATGATATACATGACACTGCTAAAGTTCTTGGAGTAGAAGCTGCAAGAGAAACAATAGTTAGAGAAATTAATAAAGTTCTAGAATCTCAGGGTCTTGATATCAATGAAAGACACTTAAAATTGATTGCTGATGCAATGACTTCAAGTGGAATTGTAAAGGGAGTAACTAGAATGGGAATAATCTCTGAGAAAGCAAGTATTCTTGCAAGAGCAACATTCGAAACACCTGACAAGCAGTTTATCAATGCAACAATACAGGGTGGAAAAGATGAACTTAAATCTGTAATTGAAAATATTCTTCTCAATCAGGCAATACCAGTAGGGACAGGATTACCTGGTCTGCTTGTTGAAGTTACTGGTCCTCTTGTGAATAGAGAATTAGAAAAAGAAAAGAAAGCGAAGAAATAATTTCTTTTCTTTTTAATTAATTTTTTATAATCATCTTACAATTTTTGCTCTTACAATTGCATTTCATATTTAATCCTGGAACATCATCTTTTCTATAATCCGTAGTTATTTCCTCTCCGCTTTTAATATTTTTTATAGCTATATCTCCGTCACTTGAAGGATTAGTATTAGATTCGCAAGAATGATTTACATATCTTTCAGGAGAAGGAAATAAATAAATTTTATCTTCTTTTATAGAGGTAAAATGCTTTTCTTCTTCTGATAAATTATCAAACTGTTCTTTTGTTAGCTTTTTTAGATTATATTTTATTACGACCTCTCCTTTTTTAAAATCTTTATTTGCGAAAACACCTTTTCCGTGTATTGTTGAATTATTAACAATAAGATTATTCATTAATTTTAAGAGATGATTAATATTTATAATGTTTATCTAATATATCTATTTTGTCGATAATTAAAACCAAAAGATAAATTTATATACTAACTAAAAGAGGAAAGAATATTCAATAAAAAGGAATTTTATGGCAACAATAGATATGCAAACTATGAGATATATTAACTTGTTAGATAGAACAAGTGGAGTTAAGACAACAAAATGCTTTGTTTATAATAATTCTATAATATTTGCAGTTCCTAAAGCATTACTTGCGAGAGCAATTGGACAGCAGGCATATAATATTAGAAATATTCAAGAACAAATTGGTAAAAAAATAAGAGTTATTGAAGAAGCTAATGGTGTAACTGATATGAAGAAATTTATTGAAGATGTTGTTGCTCCTATTTCATTTAAAGGAGTTGAAGTCAAAGATAGAACTATTATCTTAACTGCTGGTAGTCAGAGTAAAGCTGCTTTAATTGGAAGAAATAGAAGACGATTAGATGAATTACAGCAAATCGTGAAGGATACTTATAATTTGGATTTGAGAATTGTTTAAACAATTCTTAATATTTTACTTCTACATAAGGTTTAAAAACCAAATTTTACAAGGATAGATACATGGGATTAATGAATGCTAGAAAAGTAATGAAAGACAGCAGAAAATTCAGATGGAGTCAGAAGGCTCACAAGGCTAGAATTCTTGGATTAAGAAGAAAAGTAGACCCGTTAGAAGGAAGCAGTCAAGCTAAAGGAATAGTTGTAAATAAGTTTCAAAAAGAAGCAAGACAGCCGAACTCTGCTATGAGAAAGTGCTGCAAAGTTCAGCTTATTAAAAATGGAATTCAAGTTGGAGCATTCATTCCTAGAAATCTTGCGCAGAGATTTGTAGATGAACACGATGAAGTTATTATTGAAAGAATTGGTGGAAGAATGGGAAGATCGAAGGGAGATATTCCTGGAATCAGATGGCAGGTAATTAAAGTAAATGAACAGCCTTTGCACTTACTAGTTAAAGGTAAGATAGAGAAGGGAAGAAGATAAAATGGTAGAACAAAAACAAATTCACGCTTTCAAATTATTTGATAAATATGATTTATCTCAAATTGAAATTAAGGATAATTCTTTGAGACCTTATATGTGTTTAACACCTAGACTTCTTTTGAAATCACAAGGAAGAAGAAACTTTGAAAATCTTGGAAATACAAAAGTTAATGTTGTTGAGAGATTAGCTAATAGATTACAGGTTCCTGGACATGTTGGTAAAAAACATAAAATAATCACAAGCTGGAGTTCTGGAAAATATAATAGAAATATGAAAACAATATTACAAGTATTTGATGCTGTTGAAAAAAGAACTGGAAAGAATCCAGTCCAAGTTTTTGTTACTGCAATTGAAAATGGTTCTCCAAGAGATGAAATTACAGTTATTGAACAGGGTGGAGCAAGATATCCTCAGGCAGTTGATACAAGCCCAATAAGAAGAATCAACTTAGCTATAAGATGGATGATTCAGGGAGCATATGGAAAAGCTTTTGGAAAGAAAAAGAAGATGTTTGAAACACTTTCAAATGAAATAGTTCTTGCTTCTGAAGGAAACATGGAAAGCTATGCAATGGGAAAGAAGAATGAAACTGAGAAGCAAGCTGATTCAGCAAGATAAATTTATAATTTTTTTGAGGTGGTGGTCAACCAGATACCTTATTCTGAAAAGATAAATATGACTAGAGATAAAACTACAACAAATGGTGAGAATATATTTCATTTTCTTAGAATGAGTCAATATATTGAAAGTCCACAACTACCAGGTATCCCACTTAGTGGTTTACTTAATGGTTCTTTTTTAATTGGTCCTTCTTTAGTTAGACAAAAAGTAGATAATAAGCAATTTAATTTAAATAAGGGTATAGGAATAAAAGAAGAATATGTTCAGATGGAAGTGCCTGGAAGTCTTGCTAACTTAATAAAAGTACAAATACAATGTAGAAAACAAGGATCTTCTTCTATAGAGGATCTACCTAAAGTCGAGTATTATTATTTTGGAATAAGATCTGGACTTGAAAACTTTCCTATAGCTCTTCAAGATTTAAAATCTAAGTTATATGAAAATACCTTGAAAGAGATATTTAGAAGTAGATTACAGAAATTTAGAAAAGAGAGTGAGGGATTTGTTAAATTACCTGATGAAAGAAGTTATAGGGCAACTTTTAGAGACTGTTTAGTTGACTTATCTTTCTATTCTGATGGTCCTTATCCAAGATTATCCTTAGATATATTTAGCAGAAGTACTGAGAATTTACAAGATGTGCCTGCTTCTTTAGGAATTAAGAGAGATCTAAAAGAATTATTATTAAATAATAGATATGAATCGGTTATAATGGTTGATTTTAGTAGAAGTGGTTTTGGTCATGATGTTGATTTTGCAAACTTAAATCCTAAAGACTTTAGGACAACTGATAAATTAACTAGAAATATAGTATTCTGAATTACTTTTCTATTAATTTACTTGGAACAACCAAAGCTAAACTTCTTCCTTGATATATTTGAAATGCAGAGTTATTCGCTAGTGCTGAATAATATGTTGCGAAAGTTCCTTTGATTGCTTCGCTTATTGGCTGACCTTGCTGATAATTAACAAATTTTAACATTTCTAATTCTAAACCTCTCTCTGCTAACATTCTTTGTGCGAATCTTCCAGTCCCATAAGTTGATGCATAAGCAAATTGCTCTTTAGTTTCCGGACTGAAAAAGTCTGCTCTGTAAGTTCTTATTCCTTTTTCTAATTTCATACTTGTAAAATCAACAAGCTCTGCAGTAACCATGTCCCTAATTGTATGTATTGGAGGTCTGCCCGCTGTATTTACAGCAGGTCTTGCTTTTTCTCTTATTCTTTGCAATTGTCCATCATTCATCACTATAAAAGCTAAATCACCATATCTCTCTTCATATTCAGGCTCTAAACTAAAAGACCTTATTTTCTTTTCACCTGGTCTTTGTCTAGGCCTCATAACATCTATCAAACTAGCCGTATCAAACTGTTCAAAAAATAAATAATGGCTAGCCATATAAAATTTAGAAACTAATGGCTTTAAAAGTATTATGGTAATATAATTTTCTGAAGAGACAAGGTTTAAAAAGCTCTTTTATTAAGAGAGTTTGTTCGTAAATTTACTTAAAATAATATGGCAGAGAAAGAATCAAGCTTAAGGAAGATTGAAAGGTTTACAAATAATCAGGTAAACATAAGAAACGTAGCTACAAGCGCGCACATCCACCATGGAAAGACTGCTTTTACTGATAACTTACTTGCTGCTGCTGGAATGATGGCTAGCAAAAATGCTGGAGATTTGGAAGAAGGAATGACTACTTGGCAGCATTCAGATGAACAGGAAAGATTAATGACTGTTGATGCAGCTAATGTAAGTATGGCTCATGAATTCCAAGGCCAAGAATATTTGATTAATTTGATTGATACTCCTGGTCACGTTGACTTTGGTGGAAACGTTACAAGAGCAATGAGAGCTATTGATGGAACTTTCGTATTAATCTGTGCTGTTGAAGGTATAATGCCTCAGACAGAAACAGTATTGAAGCAAGCACTAAGAGAAAGAGTAAAACCTGTTTTATTTATTAATAAAGTTGACAGATTGATTAAAGAATTGAAATTGACTCCTGAACAAATGCAGGAAAGATTCATGAAGCTTATTCAGAATTTCAACGACTTAATAATGCAGATTGCTGAACCTGAATATAAAGAAAAGTGGAAAGTTAATGTTATGGATGGAAGCGTAGCTTTTGGTTCTGCTAGAGAGAATTGGGCTTTATCATTGCCTTTCATGAAGAAGAAAAATATTAGCTTTAAGGATATTTATAAAATATATGAAGGTGAAGAAGAAGTAAGAAAGAAATGGGTTTGGGAAAATGCCCCTCTGAATGAAGTTATATTAGACATGGCTGTTAAGCATTTGCCTAATCCTGTTGATGCTCAAAAATATAGAATCCCTAAAATCTGGAAGGGAGACATTGAAAGTAAATTTGGAAAAGATTTATTGGCATGTAATAGAAATGGAGAAGTTGCTTTTGTTATTACTAATATTGCTATAGATAAAAGAAGTGGAAAGGAAGTTTGTGCTGGAAGATTATATTCTGGAACTATAACTAATGGTATGGAATTATATGCGAATAATGTAAAAAAAGCATATAGAATACAACAGGTTTTAGTTTACAATGGAATAAAACCTGAACAGCTTGATAGTGTTCCGGCTGGAAATGTATTAGCTATTGTTGGTTTAAACACTGATGTTGGAGACACAATAACTACAACTCCTCAGACTCCTTTTGAAGAAATTAGGCATATTTTCCAGCCAGTTATTACTAAATCTATTGAAGTAACTAGATCTGCTGATCTGCCTAAACTTATCGATGTATTAAGAAAAGTTGGAAAGGAAGACCCTAGCATAAAGATTGAAATCAATGAAGAGACTGGAGAAAACTTAATGTCTGGTATGGGTGAACTGCACCTTGAAATAATTGAAGGAAGAATAAAGAATGAAAAAGGTCTTGAAGTTAAAATGGGAAGTCCAATTGTTGTTTATAGAGAAAGCATTGCAAGAGATTCTGGAGAGGTAGAATCAAGAACTCCTAACGGACACAACGTATTCTTCTTCAGCATGGAACCACTTGAAGATTCTGTTTATAATGCTGTTGAGAAAGGAGAATTACCTGAAATAAGATTAAAGAAGAAAGCTGAAGACGTTTGGAAGAAATTGAATGAATTAGGATATGATAATGAAGAGGCTAGACAAGTAAGAGAAATTTACAAGGGGAATATGTTTGAAGATAGAACAAGAGGTATTGTTCTCTTACCTGAAATTATAGACTCTATAATGGATGGATGGAAATTAGTTGTAGATGGAGGTCCTTTAGCTAAAGAACCTTTAATGAAGACTAAAATGGTACTGCACGATATTAAGATTCACGTTGACCACATGCATAGAGGTCCTGCACAGGTTTATCCTGCTATAAGATTGGGAATGCATGATTGTATGAAGAAAGGTGGACCTGTCTTACTAGAACCTATACAGACTCACTTGATTGAAGTTCCAGTTGATTTCATGGGAACTGTTACTGCACTCGTTGGAAGCAAGAGAGGTGTTTTGTTGGATGTTAATCAAGAAGGAAATGACACTTTTATAAAATCAAAAATACCTGTAGCTGAAATGATTGGATGGAGTAATGATTTGCGTTCTTCTACAGAAGGAAGAGGTATAAGCAGTTTGATGGATCAAGAATTCCAGAAAATGCCTGGTTCATTACAACCTGAAGTTATAAGAAAGATAAGAGAGAGAAAAGGATTAGCTGAGAACCAATAATTTTATATAATATTATTTTGTATTTTTTTAATGAAGAAGCCTTTTGTTTTTGAAGACCATATTATTAGATTTGTTCATCCTGAAATTGCAATAAGGGAGAGAAAGAGAAAATTTAGATCTGAGTTATCGACTTGGCTTGCTGACAGATACGCTGAAAGAAAATT
>ERZ1292625.1419-Hain-H41-01um-R1-1419-length-28679-cov-13_pt1 | contig 28679 bp, 26 predicted proteins | sample MGYA00564400_ERZ1292625 | MGnify/ENA primary metagenome ERZ1292625 (study PRJEB36523, sample SAMEA6512639) | groundwater metagenome | collected 2019-01-08 | study: AquaDiva: Metagenomics assemblies of 32 groundwater samples | reverse complement strand
TTTTTCATATTATTGTTATTGTCCGGCAAACTTGTAGTATACTTTATTTCCAAATCTTAAATCAATGTAATGCAATGAAGCATAATTATTTTTTAATTTTCCCTTTAGTGGCTCAGTTGTTATTGCTGCCTGAAGATTTTCGGCTATTTTCTCATAATCCGAATCCAATTTAAATATTATTGATGGATTAATTGATGCAAGTCCCAGCGTAGATAAATTTACATATATTTCATTTTCATTATTTACCCAAATAGATAATGGTTTCAAATCCATTTTTATCAGAGATTCTTTAAATTGAATTAATTTAGTAAAAACATTGGGATTGAAATAATTTCCTATATTATTTTCTTTAGCGAGACCATAAAATTTAAAATAAATATCTCCGGAGAAAAATGGAGCTTCATCAAAAATGTACCCATTAGAATCCATAAAATAACATTTTTGCTGGCTTCTGCTATCTAGTTGCGGAGTAATCTCTCCGCAATAAAGATACTTCCCTTCGTATTCAGACACATAAATTTCTAAAGTTTTTATGTTTATATCATTTACAAAGACATTCTTGATTCTTTTAAATTTGCTCATCAATTCTGTTTTTATTTTATTTTGTGGATAGATTAGAAAATTAGTTTTTGGAAAAAGCCATAAATAATTGCCAACTAATTCTTTATTTGCTATTTCTTTTATATCTTTAGTTTCTATAACTTTATTACCTGAGACATTTATTTTGTCTATGTTTAATTTATCAATTCTGGAAATTAAAGAAAGTCCTACAACAAGAATTAAAAAAACAAAAAAACAAATAATAATTTTTGTTTTAAAAACTTTATATCTTTTACGCTTAAGTTCTACGACACTGGGAGAATTTATAAAACTTCTTTTCATGAATTAGCTTCTAGTTTCTAGGTTCTAGCAACTAGTCACTAGTCCCTAATACCTAATTATTTGATAAATTCTTTGCCTCCCATGTATTTTTTCAAAACTTCTGGAATTTTTATAGAACCGTCAGCTTGTTGGTAATTTTCAAGGATTGATACAAGAATACGCGGAGTAGCCACAGCTGTCGCATTAAGAGAATGAGCATATTTTATCTTTCCGCTTTTATCTTTATAGCGGATATTACAGCGTCTAGATTGAAAATCATGAAAATATGAAGCAGAACCAAGTTCGCGATATTTGCCTTCTTTAGGAATCCAAGCTTCTACATCATACATTTTGACATGTCCACGACCAAGATCCCCGCCACAGGCGCTTATTGTCCTATAAGGCAGATTAAGCGATTCAACAAATTCTTCAAAATTTCTATTGAGCTCTTCGTGAAATTTAACTGATATATCATGGTCGGCTTCACAAAGAATTAATTGTTCAAATTTAAAAAATTCATTAACTCTAATGAGTCCTTTTACATCTTTGCTATAGGCTCCAGCTTCTCGGCGAAACGATGGAGAAAAACCTAGATATTTTTTTGGCAGTTCATTTTCCGGTAAAATTTCTCCAGAATGAAAAGCCATCAATGGAATTTCAGCAGTAGCAATTAATCCATCGCCATCTTGGGTTAAATAAAGGTCATCCACATTAGATGGCAAATGGCCAGTTCCATAAAAATTGCTCTTTTTTACAATTGCTGGAGGCATAACTAAATTAAAGTCTTTTTTTGAGAAAAATTCTAATGCATAATTCCAAAGCGCAAAACTGAGCAATACTCCGTCTCCAATAAGATAATATCCGCGAAATCCGTGTACTTTTACTCCGCGTTCAAAATCAGCCATTTTAAGTTTAGTCATTAATTCAAGATGGTCTTTTGGTTCAAAATCAAATTTTGTTTGTTCTCCCCATCTTTTTATTTCTTGATTATCTTCTTCACTTTTTCCTTCAGGTACGGAGATGTCTGGTATGTTTGGAACCTCAAGCATCAGTTTTTGCCATTCTTCAATAGTAGCTTTTGTTTTTTCTTCTTTATTTTTAATATCCTCTTTAACAACGCGCATTTCTTCAATCAGTTGAATTTTAAGATTTGAATCTTGGTCGCGCGCAATATTATTTGAAACTTTATTTTGTTCAGTTCGCAGCTCCTCTATTTCCTTTAGTTCTTTCAAGCGCTGGTCATCTAGCGCTATTAGCTTTTCAATATCAATATCAACTCGCTTTTTCCTAGCGCCCTCTTGAACTATTTCTTTATTTTCACGAATAAATTTTATATCTAACATATATTTTATATTATATATGAATATTGTTATAATGTGAAGACTTTAAATATGAAAATTAAAAAATTACCAACAGAAAATTTTCCTAAGGCTCTTTTTGAAATTCCGGAACCGCCGAAAGACCTTTGGATAATCGGAGACCTGCCAAAAGAAGATTTAATTTATCTTTGCGTTGTCGGGTCGCGAAAATATACTTCTTATGGAAAAGAAATATGTGAAAAAATTATAGCCGGACTTAAAGGTTATCCGATAGCTATCATCTCTGGTTTTGCCATGGGAATAGATACTATTGCGCATAAAAAGGCTATGCAGGTTGGATTAAAAACCATAGTTTTTCCGGGTTCAGGACTTTCCGATGAAGCGATGTATCCAAAAACAAATGTGCGATTAATTCGAGAAGTTTTAGAACATGGCGGATGCTTGCTTTCAGAATTTGAACCAAATTTTAAGGCAACCCAATGGAGCTTTCCAATGCGAAATAGGTTGATGGCGGGAATTTCTCGCGCCGTACTCATTATAGAAGCCGAGGAAAAATCCGGAACTCTAATAACCGCGCGACTGGCAACAGAATACAATAGAGATGTGCTGGCAGTTCCCGGGTCAGTTTTTTCTCCGAATTCAAAAGGGACAAATAGATTAATACGCCAAGGCGCGACGCCTGTGACTTGCGTTGAAGATGTATTGGAAGCATTAGGTTTTGAAAAAGAAAAAGATGAAGACAAGCAAGCGAAACTTTTTGAGGATTTATCAAAAGAAGAAAAAATTGTAATTAATTTGCTTCGCGAGCCAATTCCTAGAGATGATTTAATTCGCGCAATGAAAATGAAAATTTCAGACGCAAATTCCCTGCTTTCCGTAATGGAAATCAAAGGAATAATAAAAGAGGAATTGGGTGAGATTAGGTTAAATACCTAATCGCAAGACCGGAGCACGACGGTGCGAGGCGAGCTCAACAGAATTTTTCAACAGAAAAATATCTGGAGAAATAAGATTGAATTAAAAATATAAAAGTTTGCCAAAAAATTAACTTTCGTGTAATACTTAGCAAATATGAAATTATTAATCGTTGAATCGCCTTCAAAAGCAAAAACTATTGAGAAATACTTGTCCGCCAATTCAAGGGCGGATCGAGATTCTTTTATAGTGCGCGCATCTGTCGGACATATTCGTGATTTACCAAAATCAAATAAGGATGCAATAGATATTCCAAATGGATTTATTCCCAAATATGAAATTTCCAAAGGAAAAGAAAAAGTAGTCCACGAATTAAAATCTCTTTCAGAAAAAGCGAGCGCGATAATACTTGCAACCGACCCAGACCGCGAAGGAGAAGCCATATCATGGCACTTAAAAGAATTACTGGATGAAGATAAAAAAATCAAAGCTCCGATTAAACGTGTTACTTTTCATGAAATCACAAAAGAAGCGGTGGAGGAAGCTCTGCTAAATCCTCGCGACATAGACCAAGACTTAGTAAAAGCTCAAGAAGCTCGCCGAGTGCTTGATAGGCTTGTCGGGTATGATTTATCGGGATTAATTTGGAAAAAAGTCCGTTATGGGCTTTCAGCTGGACGCGTTCAATCTCCGGCGCTTCGCATAATAATGGAACGCGAAAGAGAAATTCGCGCATTCATTCCGGAAAAATTTTGGAGAATTTCCGGTAATTTTGAAACACAAAAAAAGGAAAAACTTTTTTTAGAATGTTCAAAAGAAATAAAAGACCTGCCCGCCCTCCCGAATAGTCGGGAGCAGACGGGTGAAAAATTAGTAGAAAAAATTCTTGATGCCGGTAAAAAAGGCAAATGGATAATAAGTGATATAAAAGAATCTGAGCAAAAACGTTCGCCTCGCGCTCCATTTACAACTTCAACGTTACAGCAAACCGCAAGTTCAAGATTGGGATACTCGCCTTCTCGCACTATGCAAATAGCCCAAAAACTTTACGAATCTGGCCATATTACCTATATGAGGACAGATAGTACAAACTTGTCATCACAAGCGCAAGCTCAAATATTGTCGCTTATTGATAAAAAATACGGTGATAAATACGCTGAAGGCAGAATTTATAAAACTAAATCAAAAAATGTTCAAGAAGCGCATGAAGCTATTCGTCCTACACATATAGAAAATTTAAATGCCGGCACGGATGAGCAAACAAGACTTTATAGACTTATTTGGGAACGAACTGTTTCTTCACAAATGTCTGATGCGAGATTATCAAAAACAAAAATTTCGGCAGTCATAGAAGACCACAAAGATTTACCGGACTTTTCTGCAACCGGTTCAAGGGTCCTTTTCCCCGGTTGGCTTTTAGTTGACCAAGATGCTCGCGGAGAAGATGTTGAATTACCGGAAGTAAAACAAGGAGAAAATCTAAAATTAATTGATTTAATAAAAGAAGAAAAATTTACTGAACCGCCAAGCAGGTATACCGAAGCGGGGCTTATAAAAGAACTTGAAGCTCGAGGTATCGGCAGACCTAGCACTTATGCGTCTATTATGAAAACTCTTGAGGAAAGAAAATATGTAAATAAAGAAGGCAAAACGCTTTTCCCGACTGATGTTGGCGATGTTGTCTCTTCTTTTTTAGAAAATAATTTTTCACATTATATTAGCGATACTTTTACGGCTGAAATGGAAGATAAACTGGATGAAATTTCCAGAGGCGAACGAGAATATGAAAAAACATTAAGAGATTTCTACGGTCCATTTCAAAAAGATGTAAAGTCTAAAGAAAAAATGGAGAAAGCGACAAATTTAGGCGATGCGCCAGAAAATATTAAATGTCCAAAGTGTGGCAGTAAAATGATTATTAAACTTGCGCGCGGAGGCAAATTTTATTCTTGTTCTAGATATCCTGATTGCAATGGCGCATTAATGTTAGACGGTATAGAACTAAAAGGCCCAAAAGAAACCGGGGAAATGTGCCCAGAATGCGGGGATAAAAAACCTGCCCGCAATGCTACGCATAGCGTTGCAGGCGGGGGAAAATCCCTCGGCCGTAGACCGGCCACGGGCGAGGCCGGAGGTGGCAAGCTCGTTATACGAGAAAGACGCGATGGAACAGGAACTTTTATTTCATGTTCTCGTTATCCAAAATGCAAATTTATTAAAAAAGATGAAGCTGAAGAAGCAAAAAAAAGAACCGGAGTAAAATGTCCGCTTTGCAAAAAAGGCGATATAAGCGAAAGGCGCGGTAGATTTGGGATTTTTTATTCTTGTTCAAATTATCCTGATTGTAAATTTGCCATCAAAGCAAAACCTACCGGAAATATTTGTGATAAATGTGGGTCATTAATGATGGAAGGCACCAAAACCATACCTGAACGTTGTAGTAATAAAAATTGTAAAATGCATAATCCGCATAAATTAAATAAAATAAGTTAAACTAAACAAACTTGGCATAAATGCTATAATCCTAATTATGTCAAATGTTCAGGAAATTTTTGATTTAATTAAGGAAAAAATAAAGAAAGAAGAACAAGAATTAATTAAAAAAGCATATTTTTTTGCGGAATATGCTCACGCCGGTCAAAAAAGGGCAAATGGCGACCCATATTTTGAACATGCTTTTGAAACCGGCAAAAACTTGGCTAAATTTGGAATGGATACAAAAACTATCGCCGCAGGCATTATGCACGATGTGCTGGAAGACACGAGTGTTACTGAAACAGAAATGGAAAAAGAATTTGGAAAAGAAATTGTCTTTTTAGTGGAAGGGGTAACAAAACTTGGAGCTTTAAAATATAAAGGAAACATCAGACATGTAGAAAGTTTGAGAAAGTTTTTTGTTGCAATATCAAAAGACTTGCGCGTAGTTATGATTAAATTTGCAGACAGATTGCACAATCTTGAAACACTTAAATTCTTGCCGGTAGAAAAACAAAAAAGAATAGCCCTAGAATCAATAGAAGTTTATGCTCCTCTGGCAAATCGTCTTGGAATGGGGAAACTCAAGGGAGAAATAGAAGATATCGCTTTCCCTTATGTATTTTCAAAAGAATGCGAAGAAGTTGAAAAAATAATGAACGAAAGAAAAGAACCATATACAAAATATTTAGAAGAAATAAAAGAAGAGCTTGTAAAAGAATTAAAAAGACAAAAAATAAAAATTCTTGAAATTGATTATCGTATAAAGCATAAGTATAGTCTTTATAAAAAACTCTTGCGTCACGATATGGATATAGAAAAAATATACGACATAGTAGCCTTGCGGGTAGTGGTTGAAACAGTGGAAGAATGCTATAGAATTCTAGGCATTATCCATTCTATTTGGAGACCGCTAATTGGCAGAATCAAAGATTATATTGCTGTGCCTAAACCGAATGGTTATCGTTCCATTCATACCACTATATTTACAGGCTCAGGTGGAATTGCAGAAATTCAAATTAGAACCAAAGAAATGCACGATGAATCAGCTTATGGAATCGCCGCGCATTTTTCATATAAAGAAAAAGCTGACAATAAAAAGATTTATTCCGATAAAGCAAAGTTTGAATGGATAGAAGAATTAAAAAATCTAAAAGACCTTTCAGATAAGCCAAATAAATTCTTGGAACATTTAAAAACCGATTTTTTTAGCAATAGAATTTTCGTTTTTACGCCGACTGGCGATATTGTCGATTTGCCGGAAGATTCAAGTCCTATAGATTTTGCCTATTTAATACATTCGGACATAGGTAATCATATTTCTGGAATAAAAATAAACGGTAAAATGATGCCATTTAGTGAAAAATTAAAAAATGGCGATATTGTGGAAATAATTACAAAAAAAAATGCAAATCCATCCAGTAAATGGCTTGAATACGTTAAGACTTCACATGCAAAAAAACACATAAGGTCTTATTTAGAAAAAAATAGCTTATTAGCTAAATTAAAGTCCTTTGGCCGTTCTTAATTGGACTTTTTATAAATCTTAAAAACTAAAGAGAAAAATTTGAAAGGTCGTAAAGATTTGTTTCGTCTGCTTTTTTTTCATCATCTGTTCTATCGTCTACTAGGGTAATTTCTTGATTTATTTGCTTTACTTCATTTTCACTATTCATTATATGTTTTTCAAGCAGTTCTGTTGGACTTTTTTCAACATCTGATTTATTAATTTGGTCTAATATTGCGCGCAAATCTTCAACTGAAAAAAAGTCTATTTTAATCTGGCCTCCCAATTCTTTCCTATCAATATGGACTCTAGTGCCTAATTTTTCCTGGAATTCTTCTTCCAGTTCAATTATTTCCGGGTCTGGCATAAATTCTTTTTTGCGTACACGGTCATAGGCAATCTTTCTGGCTAATTTTTCCGCTTCACGAACCGTAATTTTTTTATAAACAATTTCTTTAAACAAAACTATTTGTTCTTCTGGATGGTCTGCCAGCATAAGTATCGGTCTGGTATGACCTTCAGTAATCTTACCTTCTGACAATGCAATTAAAATTTCTTCAGGCAACGACAAAATTCTTAAAGAATTGGAAACGTATTCCCTGCTTCTGCCCATTTTTTTTGCCACCTCATTGTGGGTAAATTTAAATTCGCTGACTAGTTGGAAAAAAGCTCTGGCGCGGTCAACTGCATTTAAATCTTCTCGTTGCAAATTTTCAATAATTGCCAGCTCCAGTTTCATCATTGAAGTATCTCCCTCGCGAATTATGGCTGGAATTTGAGATACATTGGCTAAAATTGCCGCTCGAAGCCTGCGTTCACCTGAAATAAGCTCATATTCGGTCATAAATCCGCCATCTTCCTTCTCTACTTCAACTCTGGAGACGGTTAAAGGCTGTAAAACACCGTATTGTTTAATAGATTCAGCTAAATCGCGCAAGCGAGCTTCGTCAAAATCTCGCCTTGGCTGATATGGATTTGGTTTTATTTTGTCGGTATCAATCCAGAAAATGGAATTATAATATAAATTAGACATGAATCTATTCTAACATAAAAAAAATTTTTATTAAATTGATTTTATTATATTTTTTGTGTAAAATGTGTTAATTGCCGGGGTGGCGAAATTGGTAACCGCAATTGACTCAAAATCAATCGGGGGCAACCCCTTGGGAGTTCGAGTCTCCCCCCCGGCACTTGCATTATATCACATATGATATATACTGTTTCATATGGCTAATACACAACAAAAACAAATTGGAGCTTTTATTAAAAATTTTCGCGAGCGCAAAGGCATGACTCAAGATGATTTTGCTCAAGAACTTTTTACTTCTCAAAGCGCAGTGGCTAGAATGGAAAAAGGCGAACAAAATTTTACTACTGAATTATTAAATAAAATAAGCGATGTTCTAGAGCATAATATTTTATCGATCAATAGCAGTTCAAGTGATTTTCAAGTTAATGGCGGAAAAAAATTACACGGAAGCATCATGACAAATTTTTCCAAAAATGGATCTGTTGGACTTTTATGCGCTTCTTTAATAAATAAAGGAACAACTACCCTGCACGGCATTGCTCGAATTGAAGAAGTTTATAGAGTGATAGAAATTATTGAAAGTATCGGAGCGCAAGTAAAATGGCAAAATCAAAATACTGTTGTCATCACCCCGCCAAAACAATTTAAATTGGAAAATATTAATGTTGAATCCGCTATAAAAACTCGTTCTATTGTCATGCTAATCGGTCCGCTAATTCACGCTTTTTCTTCTTTTTCAATACCCCACGCGCAGGGATGCAATCTTGGAAAACGCACGATTGCTGCCCATACTTATGCTCTAGAAGAATTGGGCGTAAAAATAAAGACTACAGCGCAAAATTATGAAATAAGCGCAGGAAAATTAAAACCGGCAAACATTGTAATGTATGAATCCGGAGATACTGCTTGTGAAAATGTTTTAACCGCTGCAAGCTTGATTGAAGGCCAGACCACAATATCTTTCGCTAGCGCCAATTATATGGTTCAAGAAATTTGTTTCTTCCTTGAAACGCTAGGTGTAAAGATAGACGGCATTGGCACTTCTACTTTAGTTGTTCATGGAGTAAAAGAAATCAATCAAAATGTTAAATATTGGAATAGCGAAGACCCAATTGAATCTATGATGTTTATTTCTGCTTGTATTGTCACAGATTCAAAACTCACTATCACCAGATGCCCGATGGATTTTCTTTCTCTTGAATTAGAAAAATTAAAAAGGATGCATTTAAAATTTAAAATCTTAAAAAAATATTATTCATACAATGGTCGCACTAAGCTGGCTGATATTGAAATTTTTCCAAGCAAGCTGAAAGCATTAGCTGATAAAATCCATTCCAATCCTTATCCCGGAATAAATATAGATAATCTGCCTTTTTTCGTGCCTATCGCTATTAAGGCAAAAGGTCAAACCATGATTCATGATTGGGTGTATGAAAATCGCGCAATATATTTTACCGAATTAAATCGTTTAGGCGCGAATATTACTTTGGCTGACCCGCATAGAGTCTATATTCAAGGCAGTACACCCTTAAGAGCTGCACAAGTTGTTTGTCCACCAGCTCTTCGTCCTTCTATGACAATTCTTATTTCAATGCTTGCTGCCGAAGGTACATCAATACTTCGCAATGTCTATATGATTAATCGCGGTTATGAAGAAATAGCAAAACGCTTAAATTCCATCGGCGCAGATATTAAAATTTTGAAGTAATGAAAAAGCAGAAAGTTATCGTGATATTAGGCCAAACAGCTACTGGAAAGAGTGATTTGGCTGTTAAAATTGCCCTAAAAGTTAAGGGCGAAGTCATTTCTGCTGATTCTAGACAAATTTACAAAGGACTGAATATTGGTACAGGAAAAATTAGCAAAAAAGAAATGCGTGGAATTCCTCACCACTTGATTGATGTAGTAAGTCCAAAATATAAATTTACAGTTGCAGAATATAAAAAACTAGCGGAGGAAAAAATAAAAGAAATATTAGCTCGTGGTTATACGCCAATAATTTGCGGAGGCACTGGGTTTTATATTGATGCAATTACAAAAGGAATAATTTTTCCAGAAGTTCCGCCAAACAATAAGCTACGAAAAGAACTTACTAGAAAGTCAGCGATCGTATTATTCCTAGTATTAAAAAAATTAGACCCCGAAAGAGCTAAAAATATTGACCCTCAAAACAAGGTGCGTTTAATAAGAGCAATTGAAATCGCAAAAGCTCTCGGCAAAACTCCAAAAATTACGGAGGTTAAACCTCCGTATAAATTTATAAAAATCGGTTTATATCTACCAACAGATAAATTAAAACAGAAAATAGAAAAAAGAGTGGAGAAAATGTTTGAAGATGGATTACTTAATGAAATAAAAAAATTAAAAAAATCTGGCATATCGGAAAAAAGATTGAAAGAATTTGGTTTTGAATATTTTAATCCAACGAAGGAGAGAGTAATTACTGAAACTATTAAATATGCCAAACACCAAATGACTTGGTTTAAAAGAGACAAAAAAATTATTTGGTTTGATGCGTCTAAAAAGATAAATTTGGAAAAATTAATATAAGCCTGTCCGATACCAAGCTTGTTTTAGTTTTGGGTTGCATTTTAAAGGATTTTATATTATTCTATACTTATGTCACAGGATAGACTTATAAAACTTGCTTGCGGAACTTGCAAAAGGATCAATTACTGGTCTAGTAAGAACAAAAAGCTTGTTACAAAGAAAATAGAGCTAAAAAAGTATTGTAAATGGTGTCGTAAAAATACTAAGCATAAAGAAAATAAAAAATAATTTTTTTAATTTTTTCTGTTATGTTACAATAATTGGGCAGTAAATGTTTACTGTATGTTCTTTATTTTTTATGAACCAGTTTTCGAAAGCTGGTTCTAGAGAATGTAATAATATTTATATTTTCTTACATTCTTGTATCCCAACTTTGTTGGGATATGGGTCTATAGTTCAGTGGTAGAATAGCGGTCTCCAAAACCGTTGACCGAGGTTCGAATCCTCGTGGACCCGCCTTCTTAAACAACCATTCTTGGCAATAAGGGACTTAAGCGAGTGACAATTTCATAATTAATACTATCAATCTTTTTGGCTATTTCTTCTGCTGTTATTTCTTGGTCTCCTTGTTGGCCGATTATTACGACTTCCTCTTCAGTGGTTACATTGTTTAAATGAGTTACATCAACCACGAACATATTCATAGCTATACGCCCTAAAATTTCACATTTCGTGCCTTTAATTAAAACTTTTCCATTATTTGATAATCCCCTATCTAAACCATCGGCATAACCAACCGGTATGACCGCAATTTTCATAGGTTCGTAGGTCATGTAAGTCAAACCGTATCCAATATTATGACCTGCTGGTAAATTTTTAATTTGGGCAATTTTTGTTTTCCAAGAAAGCACCGGTTTTAACTCCATTTTGTTTTTATATAAATATTTTATATGTTCTGAAGGCCATAAGCCGTATATTCCTATTCCCAAACGAACAAAATCATTTATTTTTTTATTTTCCTGCCCGCCCTCACGATGTTTCGGGAGCAGGCGGGTTTCATAAACTAAAAGTCCGGAAGTTGCAGAAATATGTGTTTGCAGATGCTTAAATCCCATTTTTTTTGCTAATTTTATGGTTTCCTCGTACTTATTTATCTGTTTTTTGGCATGAGTAAAATTATTTACCCGCCCGAACGACTGTTCAGTCGGGCGGGTATCTTCTATATTAGCAAAATGCGCATAAATTCCAGTTAGAGTTACATTTCTGCAATTTTTTACTTCTTTAAAAAATTCAGTTAATTCATTTTTCAAAAATCCTTCTCTTCCCAGATAGGCATCAATTGGCGCATGCACTTTCTGTTTAATTTTTAATTTTTTAGCTATTTCATTTACTTCCTTTAATTTTTCAATTGAAAAAACCGATAAAATACAACAAAGTTTTATAGCTTCAAATAAGTCGGCTTTTTGTACATAACCTAAAACAAATGTTTTTTTATGGCTTATTTTACGCAATAATCTAAGTTCAAGAATGCTATTTACTTGAAAATAATCCGCATAGGGCTCTAAAATTTTAGCGATTTCATTTTGCCCGTGACCATAAGCATTACCTTTAATTACCGCGATAATTTTAGTATTTTTTGTGATACTTTTTAAAACTTTAAAGTTATGTATTAGGTTTTTTTTAGATAGTTCTATATAAGAAAGTTCGGTTTTCTTCATAAATTTAATCAACAGTCGTTTTTAATCTTTTCTCCCTATCAAATCTTTCAATTGCTAGATTGATTAATTCATCCAAAAGTTTTGGCAATGGAAGCCCGCTTGCTTCCCACATTTTCGGATACATGCTTATGGAAGTAAATCCCGGCAATGTATTTATCTCATTTACAAGAACTTTGCCGTTTTTTGTCACGAAAAAATCAACTCTGCCCATACCCTCGCATTCTAAAGTTTTAAAAACTTTAACGGCCGTCTTTTGTATTTCTTTTATTGTTTTTTGAGGCAAGTCTGCAGGAATTTTTGAAACCGACTTATTGTCTATATATTTGGAATTATAGGAATAAAACTCTGCATTTGAAATAATTTCTCCCGGCAAAGAAGCTTTTGGATTTTTATTGCCTAAAACAGAACACTCTATTTCTCTGCCAACTATATTTTCTTCAATAATTATTTTTGAATCATACCTTAGAGCATCCTTTAAACTTTCTAAAAATTCCTTAGTATTTTTTACTTTATGTATGCCAACGGAAGAACCTAAATTTGCCGGTTTAATAAACATTATTTTTCCCAATTTTTTTGATGCTTCATTATAAGAAATTTTTGCTCCATTTTGCACAGTTAAAAATTTACCAATAACAATACCCGCCTCTTTCATAAGTCTTTTTGTCACATCCTTATCCATAGAAACGGCTGAGCCAAGAACGCTTGGTCCAATAAAAGGAATTTCTAATATCTTTAAAAGTCCTTGCATACTGCCGTCTTCTCCAAATGGACCATGAAGCACGGGAAAAATAACATCCATTTTTTTAATGAAATTTATGTCAAATTTTCCATTTTTTGCTATTTTTATTGGAAATATTTTATATTTATTTTTATTTAAAGCCTTTATAACATTAGAAGCGGAATTTATTGAAACTTCGTGTTCTGCCGATTTACCGCCAAAAAGTATGCCTATTTTTAACTTTTTCTTTATCATTTTGAGAGTATAGCATTTATATTAAAAAATAAAAGGTATTAAACCTTTTGATTCGACATCGACTCGGACGTCGTGAACGAGATTACTCGTTCACGCGCTCCTCGCTCGTCGAAATAAAAATCTAAACTTTCCCCCAAACTGGGTTTGGGGGAAAGTTAATACACTTCTTTATTATAACAACTCTCACAATATATAATTTCAGGCCTATTAGGAGCATAAGAAGTCTCAAATTCATTAGGACAGCCAGATTTCATACATTTACGATGCCAGAGTTTCATTGGATTTCTTAATTTGAATCTCCTTTTGTGTCTTTCGTCTTGATGAAGTCTTGGCAATGGTATATTCATACGGCGATAAAATTGAAGTTCAAATGGTGTAATTTTAAATGCTTTTTTTGTAATAGCACATTCTATAACTTCATTTATTATAGAATCATCAATGTCTTTAATATTATCAGGTAATTTCTCCGCTTTTTTTGTGATTATATATTTATTCTCAATTTTTTCCTTCCAATTATATCCTTTTTGAATAATTTCTTCTTTTGAAAGCGGTAGATGGTCATTTACAACGGTTTCATTATAACCGAATGGAGAAAATTCAAACGGGAAAAATTCACCATATTTATATACATTTCCTTTTTTATCTGTGTACGGGATATCGTTCATATGTTTTTTTATTTTATCTATCATTTCAAAATATTCTTTTTCCGTGTATTGCTTATTTAGAATAAAATATTGTTTTGATTTTAGTCCAATACAGCCAAAAAGATTACTGCAGGATTGGCAAAGATCACAGTATTCAACTTCAATTAATGCGGGAGCACCATTAATAATGAATTTAATATTTAAACTGTTGTCCGAGCCACCCACTGCATGTTCATAGGTCAATTCCGCATTCAAATAGCAAACATCCATGGAATTTTTTGTATGAAGGCATCTGTAAGCGAATTTGGTGTCTTCCGAATCATAGGTGTTGTATGTAAAAAAGGTATTTTTACAATTTCTAAGTTCATCGCCAATAGTGTTAACGCAACTTATGATACGCGCGTATTTTCTCGGAAATTTTAAAGAAAAATTCCAAAACTTTTCAAAATTATCTTGAACAAATTTATAACTTCCGACATTTAATTCCTTCAATTTTTTTTCATATTCTTCCTTTGTATATTGTTCATTCCAAATGCAATACTGTTTATTTCTCAAATTCACGCAATTAAAACAGTTAATGCAATTAATACAATCCAAAACAAAATTGCAGTCAATACAATTTGAAGACCAATAATTATACTGACAATTATAATTTTTAGTACTTCCTATATTTTCATATAATAGTTCGCTATCTACGATATTATAAGAGTCCAATATACCTTTTGAATGGTCCACATTACTTGAATAAAATACATCTTCCGCTCCATAAATCACGGAATATGCCAAGTACACGTTTTTTGTATCTTGAACAAAATTTGTATATTCAGTGTTTAAATTACTACCAATTTGCCAAACCGACTGGCGAGGAAATTTCAAAAATAATTCTCTGAATTGCTCAAAAAATGTTTTACTAAAATCATAGTCCTGCGCGTATTTTAAGGGATCCCAGGCGTCACTTTTCCAACATTCCGGACAATATATAGGGAAAAAAACATCCGGACCATACATCGAAATAATTTTTTTATTACACAAATTACAAGTACGTTTATACAAAGAGCGTTCGTTTCTCCAAATAAGACGCCGAATAAACCTGCATTCCGGACAAAAAGTCGGAGGCGGAACCTTTATTTTTTCATAAAACCCAAAGTCCTCTGGCTCTATTGTAAAATTAGTCTTACAATTCTGACATATTCGATTTTCACTATTTTTACTCATATCTTTTTTGTCCCGATGTCTGATTCTTTAGAATCGACATCGTGGATCCTCGATTTATTAAAATCGGGACAATTCTGACAGTTTTTAGTTTCTTGTTTCATATTTTAACTATTCGCCTATTCGCGCGAATTAGAGATATTAAAACAATTTAACTACGTCGTGATAAGTAACTAAAAGCATTAAAATAATTAAAATTGCAAAGCCAATCATGTTTGCGACATTTGTAATTTTAATATTCATACGAGAACCTTTTATTTTTTCAATAAGTAAAAATAGCAATCGTCCTCCATCAAGCGCTGGAAATGGTATTAAATTTATTATTGCTAAATTTACTGATATTAAAGCCGTAAAAGAAAGTAAATACACAAAGCCAAATTTATAAGCGTCTCCGACAATACCCACCATTCCTACAGGTCCAGTTATTGAAGAAAAGCTTCCATTGCCCTGTATACCAGTCACTATAAGCGTATAAAGGCCTACAACAGTGCCTTTTGTGACATTCCAGTCTAACTTCAAACCTTCCCAAAAAGCCCTTAAAATAGGCAATTTAACAATTCCTATTTGGTCCATAGCAATGCCAATAGTAGGTTTATCACCAGTGGTCATAGAAATAGGAGTTAATTTTGTAGTTAATAAATCTTTATCTTTTCCACGCAAATATTCAAATTCTATTTCTTTTTTTGAATGAGACATTATAAAAGATTTTAATGTGTCCGGGTCAATTACAGAAAGAAAATCTTTTCCGCTTTTAACCGAAATTATTTTATCTCCTGATTTTATTCCGGCATTTTCGGCTGGAGATTCTGGAAGTACGGAAACAATGACTAAATTTACATCCTGAATCGCATATCCTTTTGGTTGATTGCTGACTGAAGTAGGAAGTCCTGACATAAAAGAAATAGAAAATAAAAGCCATGCTAGTAAAAAATTGGCGAAAATTCCTGCAAATAAAACAATCGCTTGTTTATATTTTGGTTTTTTTATAAAACTTCGTGAATAATCTTGCTTAGAAACTGCATCTTTTTCTAAAAATCCAACTTCTAACATATCAGCTTCATCAAAATTCTCGCCGAAAATTTTTACAAAACCGCCAAAAGGCAAAGCATTAATGGAATACTCCGTCTCCCCTTTTTTAAAACTAAATAATTTTGGCGGAAATCCAAAACCAAACTCATCAACCCTTATGCCGAATTTTTTAGCCGTAAAAAAATGTCCAAATTCATGAACTAAAACTAAAACTAATAAAATTACAATAAAAATAAAAATATTCATATATACTTATCCCAATACTTCCTTTTCTTTCTTTTCAAAAGTTGTTTCCAGATTCTTATTTATTTCATCAATTATTTTTTGTAACTCGTCTTTTGCTCTCAATTTTTCATCTTCGGTCATTTTACCTTCCTTTTCTTGCGCTTGAATTTCATCCCAAATTTCTCCTCGTTCTCGACGAACAGTAATTCTAGCTTCCTCTAATCTTTCTTTTATTACTTTTACAAGCTTTTGCCTGGTTTCTGTGGTAAGTTGGGGAAATATAACACGAATGCCAGAATCATCAGTGGCTACAGATAATCCTAAATCCGCTATTGTTATAGCTTTTTCAATCGGTTTTATGTAATTCTTGTCCCACGGAGAAACTCGCAAGGTTTTAGTATCTTCTATAGAAATAGAAGCAACATTTTTAATAGGTTGCATTGAATCATAAGATTCAACTGAAATTCCGTCCAAAACCATAGGGGAAGCGCATCCGGTACTAAGCTGACTGTATTCTTTGCCTAAAAAATCATTAATTTTTTTTAGTTCTAATTTAAAATTTGAAAAATTATATTGCATTCCGTTATTATAACACCCTGTAGTAAAAATTAAAAATTTGGGACAGATAACGCTACCGATTCCATCAAACTTTTTGCAGAACTCCCGGGCATGCGCAAAAATTCTCTAGCTTTAAAAATTTGGTTAAAAAAAGTAAGATTTTCTATTGTTTTTGTTTCTATTTTAAAATATTTATTATGCAATGTAATTTCCAAAGCATTCAAGAAATTTAAGGCTTTTAATCGTGGAGTATTCGCATTCACTAAAGAAAATTCGTCATATTCGTCTTCTTCAGCCAATAAATCTTTTAAAAATGAAATTCTATCTTTAATGGGCATTAAAATAAATTTTTCCGCTTCTTTTGTTTTTTCTCCTAAATCGAACTTAGGGGAAATCAAGTAAAATCTGGAAACAAGAGTTTTCAAAAGAGAATTTACATCAGGTACAATCAGAAAAAAATGTGTGTGTTCTATCGGTTCTTCAAACATTTTAAGCAAAGTATTCTGCGCTTCCGATAAAAAATTATTAATTGAAATAACGTAAACTTTTTTTTCAGAAGAAAATCCCCTTTCTGAACTTTTTGATTTTAAATTTCGCGCGTCTTCAACTGTAAAAGAATTAAATGACATATGACAAAAATCAGGATTACCAATAGTTTTTACTTTGATTTCTTTCATGAATTTAAAAATTTCAGGAATTATTTCATTATGCATTCCTTCTATTAAATAAGCATGATGTAAATTATTTTTATCTAAATGCTCCGTTATCATAGTTAGGTTCTAGGTTTTAGGTTTTAGAAACTAGTCCCTAGCAACTAGCACCTAATTTTTATCTTTTAGTTAAAACTGTTTTTTTATAAACCTCCAAGTGCTCAAGCGCTATACCAGTGCCTTTTACGACGCAAAAAAGCGCATCTTCCGCAATAGTTGCCTTAACTCCGGTTTTTCTATAAACCAAATCTGCAAAATTTCTAAGTAGAGACGACCCGCCAGTCATAATAATACCATGGTCAATAATATCAGAAGCTAATTCCGGCGGAGTTTCTTGCAATACATCTTTAATGGCTTTTATAATTTGTTTTAATTCATTATCAATAGCTTTTACTATTTCATTAGTTCCAACTTGCACCGAACGAGGTAATCCTTGAATATAATCGCGTCCTTTAATCGTGACACGAAGTTCTTCTTCCAGATGCACTGCTGCTCCAATTTTTATTTTTACTTCTTCGGCTGTTTTGTCGCCGATAGCTAGATTAAAAGTTTTTTTAATATAATCGGCTATGGCTTGGTCTATTTTATTTCCGGCGCATTTTACCGAAGTTGAAGCCACAATTCCGCCCAGAGATATGACTGCCACATCTGTTGTGCCTCCTCCTACGTCAACCACCATATATCCTTTTGATTCATGAATCGGAATACCGGCGCCAATAGCCGCCAAAATTGGTTCTTTCACAACATATGCATTCTTGGCGCCTGCGCGTATGGCGGCTTCTACCACAGCTCTTCTTTCAGTGGAAGTGACTCCGGCAGGAACTGACACCATGACATCGGGCTTAAAAAAATTAAATTTGCCCATTGCTTTATTTATAAAATATCGAAGCATTGCTTCAGTAATGCGATAATCGGCAATAACTCCGTCTTTCATCGGACAATAAGTAATAATAGATTCCGGAGTTTTTCCAATCATGTCTTTAGCCTCAAATCCTATGGCTAAAATTTTATTATCTTGTTCGGAAACCGCCACTACGGAAGGTTCGTTTAAAACTATTCCTTTGCCAGGTATAAACACCAAAGTATTGGCTGTGCCTAAATCTATGCCTAATTTTCTCAGAAAAATGCTCATGGAAGTAAATATATCACAAGTTATGCTAGAATTGAAATACTTGTCCCGTTGGAAATTAGCGGTAAAAATTGGTTAATATATATAAATTATGATTGAAAAAAATAACAAAATTTCTAATGGGATAAAAATTGTGACAGTGATTCCGCTTAAAAGAGGCGTATTTAGGGAAAATTTGACTTATTTTACCACTAAAGAAATAGAAAATGGAAACGTTGTAAATGTTACTGTTCGTGATAAAAAAATTCTAGGATTAGTTGTTTCAGTAGAAGATGCAACAAACATAAAATCCGATATAAAGAGCTTGCAATTTAATCTAAAAAAAATAATTGATGTGAAAGAACAATCAATATTTTTAAAAGAATTCATTGAATCTGTATTTTTAATTGGAAAATATTTTGTTTCAAAAAACAATAATTCAATGATTTCTTTAATTCCGGCAATCTTGAGAGAAGAATATGACAAGATATCAAAATTTTCCACCAAAGATAAATCTGCTGTTGGCGAAAAAAATCAAATCATAAAAAATATAAAAACGGAAAAATTGCTTTTTCAGGCGCAATTTGAAGACAGAATTACTTTTTATAAAACTTTAATCCGCGGGTCTTTTGCTCAAAAAAAGTCAATTTTCATAGTTTTACCGATGGAAAAAGATATTGAGGAGTTTTCCAGACTTCTGGAAAAAGGAATTGAAAATTTTGTGATTTTTATTCACGGAGGATTAAGTTCTAAAAAACAATTGAAAAAAATAGAACAAATAATAACATCTGCCCACCCTATACTTGTGATAGGAACAGCTCTGTATTTATCAATACCGCGCCAAGATTTTGAAACAATAATACTGGAACATGAAAATTCCAATGCTTATAAAATGATTTCCAAACCCCATTTTGATTTACGGACATATGTGGAGCTTTTTGCCTCAAAAATCGGCGCTAAATTGATTTTGGGAGATTTTATTCTTCGCTATGAAACAATTGCCAGAAAAGAAATAGATAATTTTAGCGAAGTGCGTCCGCTTTCTTATAGGATAAATTTCAATGGGGAGATAAAAACTTCAGGAAAAGAAGACAGGTATAAAGTTTTAACCGATGTAAGCATTAAGGAAATTAAGACTGCTATTTCTAAAAAAGAAAATGTTTTTATATTTTCATTAAGGAGGGGCTTGGCAACTATGACCATATGCAAAGATTGCAATGAACCGGTTATGTGCGAACAATGTTCTGCTCCGCTTGTGCTTTATTTGTCTCGTGACGGTAAAAAAAGAATGTTTAGTTGTAATAGATGTAAGAAAGAAATGAGCCCTGAAACTATGTGCTCAAATTGTAAAAGTTGGAATCTTATGCCTATGGGCGTGGGCACAGATACTGTTTTTGAAGAAGTGGAGAAATATTTTCCCCTCGGGCATAGCCCCCTCGGCAGTAGACCTACGGGCGATGCTATGGGCGAGCTGGAAGCTAAAATATTTAAATTAGACAAGGAATCCGCTAAAACAAACACTGAAGCTGAAAAAATAGTGAAGGAATTTGAAGAAAGTCACGGCGCTATTCTTATTGGAACTGAGATGACCTTTTTTTATCTTAAAAATAAAATTCCACTTTCCATAATAGCTTCTTTTGACTCTCTTTGGAGTATTCCGAACTTTCGAATGAGTGAAAGAATTATTCAACTAATAATTTCAATAATTTCCAAAACAGAAAAAAAACTTATAATTCAAACAAAAAACGACAAAGACAGAGCGATAGTAGCCTTAATAAATGAAAATTTACTTTTTTTCATTCGAGAAGAGCTGGAAGACAGAAAAAAACTAGGATATCCACCCTACATGCGTTTTATTAAAATTGCCCATTTAGGAAATAAAGAAGAATCAATTGAAGCAAAAAGAACCTTAAGAGAACTTTTAAAAGAATATAATCCTGAGATTTTTAGCGGATTTATTGTAAAGAAAAAAGATAAATATTCCACAAATGCGCTTATAAAATTAGAAAATAAAAAATGGTCCTTACCAGAACTTTCAATCGGATCCAGTATAGACCAAGTTCTTCTGGAAAAACTTCTTTCTCTGTCTCCTTCATTTGAAGTAATTGTTGACCCTGAAGATTTGTTGTAGAAATTAGGAAACTAGAACGGTAAACTCCCCTTTTTGTTTTATTGGGTTTTTTATTAGATATTCTAAAAGTTCAGCCGGTTTACCTGTTTTAAATTCTTCATATATTTTTGTAATTTCCCGAGCCAGACAAACTTTTTTATTAGGACAAAATTTTTGAAGCGATTCCAGGGTTTTTAAAATACGATGCGGTGATTCATAAAAAATCATTGTTCTTTCGGCTTCAGCTATTTCTTTAAAAAGAGTTTCTCTTCCCTTTTTATGGGGTAAAAATCCAAGAAAAACAAATTCATGAGTAGGCAGTCCTGAAGCGGAAAGCGCGGCAATGATAGCAGTCGCTCCCGGAATTGGAATTACTTGAACTTTTTCGCCAAACTTCTCCTTAATTTTTGATATAAGCATTGCGCCGGGGTCTGATATAGTCGGAGTTCCTGCGTCAGATACGAGCGCTAAATTTTTTCTTTCTTCTATCAGCTCGAAAATTTTATCAGTTTTAGAAGTCTTGCCCGCCCGCTTATTAAAGCATTCGGGTGAACTTCGTGCATGACCTGTCCGGATGACATCGTCGGACGGGTAGCTCATGGTAAGCTTATTTATATTATATTTCTGTAAAATTTTTTTTGTTTCTCTGGTATCTTCACATAAAATTAAATCAACTTCATTTAAAATACGAATGGCCCGAAGTGTGATATCTTCCATATTTCCTATTGGAGTCGCAATTACATAAAATTTAGACATAAAAATAAACTGAATTTATTCTTTGATAATATCTGCGAGAATTATAACATTGCTTTTTTTACGAACTTCCAGAACTCCACCGGAGATATTAAATTTCTCTTCCCTGTTTTCTATTTTGAGAATTATTTCACCTTTGGCCAGCGCAGAAACCAGTTGAGTATGATTCGGCAGTATTTCAATAATACCGGTTTGAGTTGGCGCAAAAACAGCGTCCGCTTCACCCTCATAAGCAATTTTATCTTTAGCTATAATTGCAACTTTTAAATTACTCATCTTTATTTTTTAGTTTCTTCTACCAACACATCTTCAATGCTTCCTTTCATATAAAAAGCTTGTTCAGAAATATGGTCATATTTTCCTTCAAGAATTTCTTCAAAACTTTTAATTGTATCTTCAAGTGGAACATATTTTCCGGAACGGCCGGTAAATTGTTCGGCCACGAAAAATGGCTGAGAAAGAAATTTTTGAATTCTGCGAGCGCGAGAAACAGCAAGTTTATCATCATCTGTTAATTCGTCCATTCCTAAGATTGCAATAATATCTTGTAAATCTTTATATCTTTGTAAAATTTTCTGAATGCCTCGCGCAACATTATAATGTTTTTCACCAATTATATTTGGGTCAAGAATTGTGGAAGTGGAGTCAAGAGGGTCAACGGCAGGATAAATACCAAGCTCAGAAAGCGGACGAGATAATACCACTGTAGAATCTAAATGCGAGAAAGTCGTAGCTGGCGCCGGGTCTGTCAGGTCGTCAGCTGGCACATAAATTGCTTGTACTGAAGTAATAGAACCCTTATCTGTTGAAGTAATACGTTCTTGCAAGTTTCCCATTTCCGATGCCAGAGTTGGCTGATATCCCACAGCTGAAGGCATACGCCCGAGAAGCGCCGATACTTCGGAACCTGCTTGAGTAAAACGGAAAATATTATCCATAAAAAAAAGTAAATCTTTTCCTTCTACGTCGCGAAAATGTTCAGCCATTGTAAGAGCAGACAAAGCAACCCGAGCGCGAGCTCCTGGCGGTTCGTTCATTTGTCCAAACACTAACATTGTTTTATTAAGAACTTTTGAGTCTTCCATTTCTCGATATAGGTCATTGCCTTCACGAGTTCTTTCTCCAACTCCAGCAAATACGGAATATCCACCGTGCTCAGATGCAATATTTCTAATAAGTTCTTGAATAACAACAGTCTTTCCGACGCCTGCGCCTCCGAATAATCCGACTTTCCCACCTTTTAGAAATGGACACATGAGGTCAATAACTTTTATGCCAGTTTCCAGAACTTCTGTTTTTGGAGATTGTTCCGCAAAAGTCGGAGCCTTTCTATGAATTGGCATCCTTTTGGAATTTTTGGGCGCAGGCATTTCATCAATCGGATTACCAACAACATCAAACATTCTTCCAAGAGTTTCCATTCCAACCGGCACTGAAATCGGCGCGCCTGAATCTATGACTTCATCTCCGCGAGACAACCCATCAGTAGAAGACATCGCGATTGTTCGAATTTCGCTTAATCCTAAATGTCCCGCGACTTCAAGGACCAAGTCACCAGCTTTATTTTCCGGACGTTTTACAATAAGTGCATTAAAAAGCGCCGGCAATTCGCCTTCAAATCTTACATCTACGACCGCTCCTATAATTTGTGATATTTTTCCTTTTTGCATTTTTTTACTTGTCCCGCCAAAGGCGTGGATAATACTATTAATAATTTAATTAACATTTAAGGCTTCTGCTCCGGCGACGATTTCCGAAAGCTCGCGGGTTATGCCATCTTGTCTGGCATGATTGTAAGAAAGTAAAAGTGAATTCAAAATAGTTGTTGCGCTATCTCCGGCATTTTTCATAGCGAACATCCTGGATGAATGTTCAGATGCAAACGCCTCAGTCAAAGTCTGATAAACAACAACATCAACCAGTCCGGGTAAGATGCTTTCCAGTATTGTATTTAAATCTGGTTCAAATTTATAGTCCACCAAGCTATTTTCTTCATTTATTTTTAAATCTTCATTTTTATCTATGACATTTTTTACCGTATCTGCGCTAATTGGAAAAAGTTCTCGTAATACCGGTTTGTAAGCAGTGGATTTTAAAAATTCTGTATATAAAATTTTAACACTGACATAATCTCCTTCTATAAATTCTCTAGAGATTAAATCGCTTAATTCTTTTGTTTGTTCAATATTTGAATATTCCGAAAAAGTTATAAAGCTGGCAAAAATTGGCAAACTTAATTTCTTGCAAATTTTCTCGCTATATTTGCCGATAGTTACAGCTTTAAATTCTTTTCCATTTTGAGTGGAAAGATATAATGATAAAGCTCTTAAAAGATTGGAATGATATCCGCCACAAAGACCCTTATTGCTGGCGATAATTATAATCAATTCTTTATTTGATTTTCCAGCTACCATCAGAGGATTTGAAACATTTTTATCCTTTGAAATATTAACCAAAAGCTCCAGCGCGTAGCGTGAATAAGCTCTGGTGGCAAGGGCTTTATCCACCGCTCGGCGCATTTTGGAAATAGAAACCATCTCCATCGTTTTGGTGATTTTTTTGATATTTCCAACTGATTTTATTTTTTGTTTTATCTCTTTTGTTCTCATTAAATTTTATTATAATATCTTACTTTACATACATTACTTTAAATTATTTAAGCACTTCGCGCCCCGTACTAAAAAATTTAAGCATTCATTGAATTTTTTTAGTACTGGGGTGGCTTTGGTTTGTAATGGCATGAATATAAATTAATTTCCCATAAATTCTTTAATTGCGCTTTTTAAATCATTTTCAATTTTTTCATTCCAATCTTTTATTAATTCTGCCAGCAAAGTTTTTTTTGAACGTTCTAAAAATTCATAAAAATTTTCTTCCCAAGCTTTAATTTCCGTAATTTCAAGCTCGTCCAGATACCCCTCATTCACCGCATAAATAGAACAAACTTGCTTGGCGACAGGTATTGGAGAATATTGGTTTTGTTTCATAAGTTCCGTAACTCTTTTTCCCCTATTGATTGCTTTTTTTGTTTCAGGGTCAAGGTCAGAATCAAATTGCGCAAAAGATTCAAGTTCGCGATATTGCGCCATGGCCAGTTTCATTTTACCCGCAACTTTTTTCATTGATTTAATTTGTGCCGAGGACCCTACTCGAGACACCGAAAGTCCGACATTAATAGCCGGACGAATGCCTTTATAGAAGAGTCCGGTTTCAAGAAAAATTTGTCCGTCGGTAATTGAAATAACGTTTGTAGGAATGTATGCAGAGACATCCCCGGCTTGTGTTTCAATAATCGGCAGTGCAGTAATTGAACCGCCTCCATAATTTTTATTTAAATGACAGGCGCGTTCAAGCAATCTGGAGTGTAAATAAAAAACATCTCCCGGATAAGCTTCACGGCCTGGCGGACGACGAAGAAGGAGAGAAATTTCTCGATACGCTACGGCATGTTTTGATAAATCATCATAAATAATTAAAACATCTTTCCCTTTATCTAAAAAATATTCTGCAAGAGCGCATCCTGAATAAGGAGCCAAATATGAAAACGCCGGCCCGTCAGAAGACCCAGCCGAAACAACTATTGTATAATCCATAGCTCCGGCTTCTTTTAATTTTGAAACAATACGGGCAACCTTTGATTGTTTTTGTGAAATAGCGACATAAATGCAAAGGAGATTTTGACCTTTCTGGTTTATGATAGTGTCAATAGCAATTGCTGTTTTTCCCGTTTGTCTGTCGCCAATAATCAGCTCACGCTGTCCGCGGCCGATTGGAATCATCGCATCAATTGATTTTAATCCTGTTTGAACTGGAGTTTTAACCGGTTCACGAGTCATAACGCCGGAAGCAATTTTTTCAACCGGATAAATTCCGTCTGATTTTATTGTTCCACCCTCATCAATCGGCGCTCCTAGCGGATTTACAATACGACCAATGAATTTATCACCGACAGGAATAGAAAGAATTTTATTTGTTCTTTTTACTGTTTCCCCTTCTTTAATTTTTGAAAAATCCCCAAGAACAATTACCCCGACAGAATCTTCTTCTAAGTTGAGTGCGAGACCAATAGCTCCAGATTCAAAAGAGACCATTTCAGATGATTGACATTTTGACAAACCGGAAATTTTTGCGATTCCATCCGAAATACTCATTACGGTGCCATATTCATACATTTCAGCCCCTCCTTGAAAATCAGTGATTCTCTTTTTTAAATTTTCTATTGTTGTATTTGCGCTCATTTGTTTACCTGCCCCATAGTGAGCTTTGCTCTACTACCGGGATAATATTATTTGATAATTGATTCTTTTAATTTTTTTAAACCTGTTTGCAAACTTGCATCGTAAATCATTCCATTCCATTTTGCCCTGAATCCGGCAATTAATTCTTTTTTAATTTTTACCGCTTCCGGAAAATGGTCTGCTTGTAAAAACTTTTTAATATGACTGATTGTTTCGTGTTTTATCTCGTGCGCTGTTTCTATTTGTATTCCTTTTTTCTCCCTATCTAATTCAATAATTTTTTCCAAGTGATATAAAACAGACGGTATTTGAGCTTTTAAATTTCTTTTTTCTAAAAAATCAAAAAATTTAGCATCCAAGTTTTCAACTTTCTCTTTAGAGAGTTGATATAACGCTTGAGCTAATTGTTTTGATTTAATCATCGCTTATTTATGCAATTCTATTTCCCTTCGGAACGGGCAAGCATTTCTTTAATAATATCTTCGCCCTTACCGGCCGCAACATAACCTTCAACTACCTTCTGAATACCAGCTGTAATAAATACTGAAGCTTCTTTTCTAACAATCTCTTCGCTGTTTTTCTTTTCTTTTTCGGCATCAAGTTTTGCTTGCTTGATTATTTCTTCTTTTTCAAGAATAGCTTTATCTTTAGCTTCTTTTATAATTCCCTTTCCGTCAGATTGAGAACTTGAAATTATTTGTTTTGCGTCTTGCTTGGCTTCTCTTATTATTTCTTCTTTTTTTATATTTGCATTAGCAACTTCTGTTTCGGCTTTCTTTGCATTTTCCAAACCATCTGTAATTTCTTTGGTTCTGTCCTTCATTAACTTGCCAAGCGGTTTTGCCGCCAGCCAATATAAAACGGCAAAAACAAGCCCAAAGTTCACAATTTGCGCAATCATCAACTTCCAATCTATGTGAAATGTTGAAATTAATTCATTCATGATGTTTACGTCTTAAATAATTAATTGACTGAAAATGCTATAACTAATCCATAAATTGCAACAGCTTCCGCGAAAGCAGAAACGATAAGCATGGGAACTAAAATTTTTCCCGTAGCTTCAGGATTTCTTCCGATTGATTCCATAGCTTTTGCTCCAATCATGCCAATACCAAGAGCGGCGCCAATACCAGTTAAACCTATTGCTAAAGATTTTGCTAAAGGAACTAAATTTACGACTGTGCTAACTATTTCTTTTTCCATATTTTTTTATCCCTTAAGGAATGTTTATCCGCTTAAATTTTTTTAATATTTTTTACTTTAATATTTCACTTAATTTTTGTGAAAAATTTTAGTGGATTAATTAATAATAATTTTTCGACTCCCGCCTGAATGACTAAGTCGGGCAGGAATTTATAATAAATTTTCCGCCTGAGGCGGATCAGCCTTTGGCTGAAAACAAAACCTTACGTTGATAATACTATCACTTCCTTTGCATGTTCTTCATGCTCTCTGTGATCTTGGCTGGCTATCGTAAAATAAACTGTGGCAAGAAGACTGAAAATTAAAGCTTGAATCAGGCCAACAAAGATTTCTAAAAATAAAAACGGCCCAGGAACAATATATGCAAATATTGCCGACATGGAAGCCAAAAGCACTTCTCCTGCAAATACATTGCCAAATAGTCGAAAAGAAAGCGAAGCAATCTTTGCCATTTCTCCAAGAAGCTCAAGAAGACCGACAAAAAAAGTGATAGGCGCTACAATAAGCACCGCTGGATCTTTTCGAATTTTTGTTGCAATTGATCCAATTGCTTTTAAGTTAACATATTTATTAAAACTTTTCCAGAGGCCTATTGTAACAATTCCAAATAAGTTTGACCCTATAACTACCATAATGCTCAAAGCTAAAGTCGTATTAATATCAGCCGTACCGGAACGCAAAAATGGCACAAATGCGGAATGTATTCCCTCTTTTACCACAAAACCCATAGAACCTAATATTGGCAAAAGACCAAGCCAATTATTTACTAAAATAAATAAAAAAAGAGAAAAAACAAATGGAAAAATTTTAAGAGAAAGTTTTCTGTCATTAGTAACTTGATCGCAAAGTGAAAGCGCTCCTTCTAGTATAACTTCAAAAATATTTTGCAGTTTTCCGGGAATTTTTTTTAGTTTTAATTTAATTGCCAATGTTAAAGCGAGGATTACAAGAACTGCGAGCCACGAAGTTAAAAGCGAATTTGTGACTTGAAAATTTCCTATGTTAAAAATTGGTTCGGCAAAAATTGTTACTTCATGACTAACGGGTATTATATTATTTTGTAAATTATTTTCTGTCATTTTTTACGTTGTTTTCCTTATTTTTTGGTAAAGGAATATCTAATTTTTTTTTATATCTTTTAATCTCTTTGTAAATTCCAAAACAAGAGATGCCAAAACCTGTCATAACAAAAATAAAAAACAAAGTTTGACTTCCAATTGATTTGCTTGCATAATTTCCCGCCAAAACAGCTAAAATCAAAGGAATAGCTATCCAAGAAGTAATTTTAACGTAAAAAACCATAATTGGTTTCCACCAAACATTATTTTTATTAGAATTATTGTTGTCTGGCTCCATAAAAATAAAAGCCGTTTGGCTTTCACTTATTATATGATAAAGATATGTAAGATGCAAACAACGGTTATTTTTTCTTTAATATTGTGGTCAGGAATAGTTTTTTGCTAAAAACTTCCCCGACCCGGACTCGCGCCGTCGCGCTCCGTCTCTCACAAAACATCCCATGTTTTGTGAGCGTGGAAGGGATCGAACCTTCGACCTCTGTCTTATCAGGACAGCGTTCTACCACTGAACTACACGCTCAA
>ERZ1292625.1418-Hain-H41-01um-R1-1418-length-28694-cov-20_pt1 | contig 28694 bp, 31 predicted proteins | sample MGYA00564400_ERZ1292625 | MGnify/ENA primary metagenome ERZ1292625 (study PRJEB36523, sample SAMEA6512639) | groundwater metagenome | collected 2019-01-08 | study: AquaDiva: Metagenomics assemblies of 32 groundwater samples | reverse complement strand
TTTTTCCATTTTTGGTTCCTCCGGGTTGTTTGGTTGATACGACGATGAACTGAAACTATTGTTTTCAGCCAGTTTGGCATTTTATTTAGGTGGTGTCAAACTGCTGGAGTATCAGCAAAATTGTGCTATTATTTGATTTCAAATATGTCTAAACTTAAATTCCAAAAGATGTGGGAAGGAGTTGTGAACGTCTTTGATATTGATGCCGGTTCAGTCCAACCCATACTTACAAGCGTTCCACGCGTAGCTACTTTTGGGGATAAACATTGGTTCTATTATTGCGGCGAGGATGGGGTAGGAGGAGGATACTATGAGGAAGGAGAGATGCAGAAGGCCAAAGCTGCCGGCTTGAAATGTTTTCTTGATGATACCTATATTCAAAATTATTTCAAAAAGATAAAGGAAATGCTCGATGAAGAGCATAATCCTATCAAAAGAATTGTTTTGGCAGATCTGAAATCTATTTCAGACGAAGCACTTAAAAAACTGATTATTGAGGCTAGTGAATATGTCATTGAATCTTTCGGGTATTATCTTGCATGTCAGCCGCAATGCATCCTTGGGATTGAAGAAAAAATTCAAGAAGATCTAGCAAAGATTGTGCCTGGAGAAAGGGTTCTAGAACTATTCACATTACTCTCCACTCCTACTACGATTACAACACTAAGAAAAGAAGAAATCGAATGGATGAATCTGCTGATTGAAGCGAAGAAGAAAAAGACTGGGGCTATTGATGAGTCGATGAAAGGTAAGCTAGCTTCTCATCATGATAAATATTATATGCTGCATTTGGGCGATGGAGCGAAGGTGTTGACTGATGAGCATTTCTTTGCAAAATTTGAAACAGAAATCAGGCAGCCACTGGAAGCGCTTGAGTCTAAGCTTGTGGAAATAAGGAATTCATTAATACGAATTGAGAGCCAGAAAAATGAAATAATCAAGAAACATAATATTCCAAAGGACATCACGGATATTGCCCATACCTTGGCTGAAATCGGCCATTGGAGGCTCGAAATGAGGATAAGAGGATGGATGCCGGTGCAATATTTCAATGAGTTCCTGGCCATGGAAGCAGCGAGGCGATTTGGTGTGCCTGAAGAGAAAATTCTGTATGCAACATATAAAGAAGTTCTTGACCTCTTTGATGGAATCAAACCTGATATTGAAATGCTCGACAATCGAAAAAAGAGTAGCCTGTATTTGATAGAAAATGGTCAAGCCAAGCTTTATTCTGGTTCAGAAGCAAAAAGCAGATTTGAGCAGCTTATAGAGAAAATTGATTTAAGTAAGATAAAGGAATTTAAAGGGAATGTAGCCATGAAGGGTAAGGTGACAGGTCGTGCAGTCGTTTTTCGATGGGGGGATGATATGAATGAAAAATTGAAACTGATGAAAGAGGACTCGATTCTCATTGCCGGCCAGACGCGTCCGCAGCTCATGCCCTTGATTATCAAAAGCAAAGGGATTGTCACTGACGAAGGAGGAATCACTTCTCACGCGGCTATAGTTTCAAGGGAATTGAGAATACCATGCATCATTGGAACAAAGATAGGAACTCTTGCCCTGAAAGATGGAGATATGATCGAAGTGGATGCGGAAAAGGGAATTGTAAGAAAAATCTAAACAGATTTTATTAGATCTTCTCCCTATTCTTCAACGCATTCTTTATTGTATCCGTATCTGAATATTCAAGTTCTGTTCCTGTCGAAAGTCCACGACCGAGGACAGAAATAGTGAAGTCGGAGGAATGGAATTTGTCTTTCAAATATGATCGGATGAATTCTGTGGTATGTTCGCCCTCGGCATTTGCATTTAATGAAAGAATGATTTCTTTGTACTGATTTTTTTTGATCTTATCCGTCAGTTCTTTCAATCTGACTTTCTTTTCCGGTTCCTTATCCAAAATAGGAATAGTTCCTCCAAGTATGAAATAAAAGCCGCTGTAGACTTTGCTTTTCTCAATAGCTTCGAAGTCCACATCACGTGAGACGATCATGAGCTGGGTTGCATCTCGAGTCGTGTTTGAACAGATAGGACATACTGTAGTCTTACCATCCTGGTAAAAACGGAAACAGGAAGAGCAGATGCGGATGCTTTTTTTAATATCCAAAATGAGACGGGACATGTCCTCGAGGTGGGCGGCATTGCGAGTCAAAAGGAAATACACGAAACGTCGAGCCTGGCGAGGCCCGATCCCTGGAAATTCCCTGAAGTATTCTGTTAGCTTAGAAATCGGATCCATTTCCTCCAGAATTAAATTCGCCGAAGTCGCTCTTGTCGATGCTTATGAATGTCGTCTTCTTGTCGTCGAAGAAGAGTTCGGCATAGCCGGTAGGACCGTTCCTATGCTTCTCGATCATGATTTTCGCAATGTTAGGACGTGCTGTTTCCTTGTTGTATTTGTCCTCTCGATGGATGAACATCACGACATCAGCATCCTGCTCAATGGAACCTGAGTCTCGAAGGTCGGAAAGGCGAGGCTCTCCTCCGCGCTGTTCGACGGCTCGTGAGAGCTGGGAAAGGGCAAGGACGGGAACCTCGAGCTCGCGGGCAAGCTGCTTGAGGGATCGAGAGATTTCAGTGACTTGCTGGACCATATTGTCGGAATTTCGGCTCTGGGTAGGCACCATGAGCTGGAGGTAGTCCACGACGATGAGGCCAAGGCCTTTCTCGCTCTTGAGTCGTCGGGCGACGGCACGCATCTTGAGGATATTGTTTGCCGGCTGGTCATCGATATAGATAGGAGCCTGGGAAAGACGATCCATGGCGTCACGAATGGCCTTGAAGTCCGTGTCGACATTGAGATTCTGTCCGGTGCGGAGCTTCCATGAGTCGACTTGTGATTCTGCGGCAAGCATGCGGTCAACAAGCTGCTGTGAGCTCATTTCAAGAGAGAAAATGCCGACAGGAACCTTGTGATTGATCGCTGCCATTCGTGCTATATCGAGCGCAAGAGAGGTCTTTCCCATAGAAGGTCGAGCGGCGAGGATAATGAGGTCGGACTTTTGAAGCCCGGCGAGCTTGTTATCAAGGGCATGGAAACCTGTAGGAATTCCTCGAAGTTCATCCTTAGTTGAATGCAATTTATCAATCCTCTCCCATGCCTCGACGAGAGTATCTTTCAATGCAACGAATTTATGCGTACCAGTAAAGTTCGTAACCTCGAAGATTTTCTTTTCAGCTTTATCAAGCGTTTCCTCGATATCCATTTCCTCATCAAAGCCGAGATTACCGACGTATTCGGAAGCATTGATGAGATCACGCATGATGTGCTTCTTCTGCACAATTTCAGCATAATGCTTCGCATTGGTTGAAGAGGGAACGCCGTGAACGAGCTCGGTGAGATAGCTCATTCCGCCAACTTGCTCGAGAACATCTTTGTCTTTCAAGCGCGCAGAAAGAGAGAGGAGATCGATCGGCGTGCTTTTGCCATGAAGCTCCATCATGGTGAGCCAGATGAGCTTGTGTCGATCAGAGTAGAATGCAAGATCATTCACGATATCGGTGATGTCATGCATCACTTCAGGACGAATCATGATTGATCCAAGCAGCGCTTTTTCAGCCTCAAGGCTTTGAGGGGGTATGCGCAGGTCTTTCGTCTTGAAATAAGGGGAGGAGGTAGGGTTCATTTAAATTTTTAAGTATGCTCATTGTATCATGTCTGAAAGGGAGCAATTTGTCTGGAAAAAGCCCAAAAGTTTATAACCTGTGCATATGTAGGCTTGAAGACTTTTAAAAAGTGTTGTTGAACTATGATTTTGGAGAAAAATTCATTAAAATTTCATTTCAGTCTGATATTCTTTTGCTATACTAATTTAACAAATTAAACTTATGAATAAAGAACATGAAGTAATAACAAGGAAGATTTTGAAAGAGGAGTTTAAAATTGAACGAAGTTTTTTCAAGGAAGAACTCAGAAAACAATTCGATGATTTTGCTGTAATTGTTAGCGGGGCGTTTTCCAATCAGCAGAAGTATATGGACGGCAGGTTCGAAAGAATTGAAACTCGATTGGATAAGGTTGAAGGACGACTCGACAATGTTGAAAATGGATTAAAGAGAGTGGAAGAAGGATTAGATAAAGTCGAGTATAAGGTTGATGGCCTGCAGGATCAAATGGAAATTTCAAATAAGAATCAAAAAAGATTCGAGAAAAGAATAGATAAGCTAGAAACAGCGACTATTTAATCTTCTTTAAGATATAACCCTCCGGATTATCCTTGATTTCATAGCACCTATCAGCAATTTCCTTCCTCAATGCATCCGCCTTATCGAATTCTTTCGCCTTTCGAGCGAGTTCTCGTGCTTCCGCCAATGCCGTTATTTCTGCAGGAATTACCTCATTCATTTCATCTTTCATATCCTTAACGACGTGGAGTCCGAGTCCGAATACTTCGTCGAAGCTCAAGAGAAGCTCGGTTTTTTCTTTTGCAGCAACTGAATGATCCTTGATCAGATCCCACATAAGCGCCACTGCGCCGGGCATGTCTAAATCATTAGCTATTTTCTCTTCGAATTCCTTTGCATAGTCTCGAGGATTGGCTACTGCATGAACATGCTCATTCTGAACCTCGCCAAGGCGGATGAAGGTTTCCACAAGGCGAATAAATGCGTTTTGGGCTGCCTTCACTGCTTCAATGCTGAAGTTCACTTGAGAACGATAGTGAGATGTCAGGAGCCAGTATCGATAGGCGAGGGGAGAGATACCAGCTTCTTCTATATTGGCTAATTTAAGAAAATTACCTTTAGATTTTGCCATTTTGGCATCGTTTACATTCATGAAGGCTCCGTGTACCCAATAATTAACAAAAGGCTTGCCAGTAGAGGCTTCTGATTGGGCGGTTTCATTTGTATGATGAGGAAAGATAAGGTCAGTCCCACCTGTATGGATATCGATAGTCGGACCAAGTGCTTCAGTTGCCATCGCGGAACATTCTATATGCCAGCCAGGGCGTCCTTCTCCGAATGGCGCATGCCATGATACTGCGCCGTCGTCCTCGGTGCGGAATTTCCAGAGAGCGAAGTCCCTCGGATTCTCCTTGTCATATTCATCATTGGCGATGCGTTCCCGCGCTTCATCGGTGAGGTTTATTTTTGCTAGTTTTCCATAACCATTGAATTTGCTAATGCTGAAATAGATACCGTCCTTCGTGGGGTAGGCGATACCTTTATCAAGTAAAGAAGAAATCATATTGACCATCTCTTTGATATGATCGGTGGCTCGAAGGAGTTTGTGGGGAGTGAGGATATTCAATGAATGGAGATCGGCAAGGAAAAGGGTCTCATAATGGCGGGTCAGCTTTTCCAAAGTAGTATTTTCAGTCTTGCTTCTGCGCAAGGTCTTGTCATCCACGTCAGTGATATTCATTACCTGCGTCACTTTGTAGTCTCCGAATTCAAAAATGCGGCGGAGGATGTCATTCATCACGAACGTCCGGAGGTTTCCGATATGAGCCGTATCATAAACAGTCGGTCCGCAGTTATATATGCCGACTTCACCTTCTTTGAGAGGCTTGAACTCCTCATTTTTTCCGGTCAGCGTATTATGAATATGGATTTGCATGTGGTCTAGTATAGCTTTCATATTGTCTGAAATCAAATTGTTTGAGATAATGCTTTCATCTATGAATAAAGACCTCAATTCGAAAATAGCCTACGGAGCAATCGGGGCAGTTGTCATTGTGCTTGCATTTTATATCGGAAATGTTTTTGGAGAAAAAAGTGGAAGGGAAGATGCGCTTGTCAGCATCGCACCAGAAGGAATTTCTATCACAAATGAGCAGCTCGAGCCTTTTTGGAAAGTGTGGAATGTCCTGACAGAAAAGTACGTAGAAGCAAGCACGACTGATTCTCAAAAGAGGATTTGGGGAGCAATTGAGGGCCTTGCAGCTTCTCAGGGAGACCCGTACACAGTTTTCTTTCCTCCGGAGGAAAATAAGAATTTCAAGAGCGATATCGCAGGAAACTTCGAAGGAGTAGGTATGGAAATCGGCATAAAAGAGGGAATTTTGACTGTTGTCACGCCTATCAAGAATAGTCCTGCAGAAAAGGCGGGGGTGAAGGCCGGCGACAAGATCATAAAGATAGATGACAAAGCTACGACAGATCTTGCTGTTGATGAAGCCGTTAAACTTATCCGCGGAACCCGAGGAACGACAGTGAAGATAACTTTCATCCGCGAGGGAGCAAGCGAGCCTCTGGAAAAGACTTTGACGCGAGATATCATCGATATTCCGACACTTGAGACTGAAATCAAATCTGGAGTTTTTATTATCAAGCTTTTCAGCTTCACAGCGCAATCTCCAAATCTCTTCAGGGTAGCGCTCCGTGATTTTCTTCAGTCAGGTTCGAATAAGCTCATTCTTGATCTTCGAGGAAATCCTGGAGGCTATCTCGACGCTGCGTGGGACATAGCAAGCTGGTTCCTTCCAGCAGGAAAGGTCATTGTCACAGAGGATTTCGGAGGAAAAAGCGAGAACAAAGTCTTCAGGAGCAAGGGATATGACGTGCTTAATAAATATTTTGCTGCAGGCAAATACGAAGTCGTTGTATTAGTTAATAACGGATCAGCATCGGCATCTGAAATTCTAGCTGGAGCGTTGCAAGAGCACGGGGTCGCGAAGCTTGTGGGAATCAAGACATTCGGCAAGGGATCCGTGCAGGAATTGGTGAACATAACGCCGGAGACTTCTCTCAAGGTCACCGTGGCACGCTGGTTGACGCCTCTCGAGCACAACTTGTCTCACGATGGGCTTGAACCTGATGTAAAAGTTGAAATCACCGAAAAGGATGCAGAAGCGAAGAAGGATCCTCAGCTCGACAAGGCTCTTGAAATTTTGAAGCAATAAGGGTAGTATACGTTGATAATCAACAAAACCGCATGAAAATCATATTATTGAAAGACGTTCCGAAGGTGGGGAAGAGATACGAAATGAAGGATATCAGCGATGGCTATGCCCTTAACCTGCTCATTCCGAAGGGATTGGCGGTGGCAGCGACAGCGGACGTCATCAAGCGCATCGATCTCGAGCGGGCACGTGACGAAGGGGAGAAGAAGATCCATCTTGAGCTTCTTTTGAAGAATTTGACTGAGCTTGAGGGGAAGACTGTCTCAATTGTCGAGAAGGCAAACGAAAAAGGACACCTCTTTGCAGCCGTACATAAGCCAGAAGTTGTAAAGGCAATTGAAAAGCAGACTCGTATTCAGATTGCTGAAGAGCATGTTGTCCTCAATAAGCCTATCAAAGAAGCAGGATTGCATGAAGTTCATGTCAAAGCAGGGGACAAGAGCATTAAATTCAATCTCGACATCAAAGCTCAATAAAATGTTAAAGCAATAAAAAAACCGGTGATGAGCCGGTTTTTTTTATTTAAACTACGTGGACAATCTTCTTTCTCTTGATCGTGTCGTCGAAATGAATCTTGCGCTTCGTCCCGAACTCGACTTTGCCGTCCTTGAGGGCGAAAAGGGTATGATCCTTGCCCATGCCGATATTCTTGCCTGGAAGCACATCAGTGCCCCGCTGTCGCACGATAATTGACCCTGTAGTCACGGCTTCTCCGTGATTTACCTTGATACCCAGGTATTTGGGGTTTGAATCTCTGCCGTTTTGGGTGGATCCGCCTGATTTTTTGGTTGCCATAGTTCACACAGTATATACCAAGAGGGGATTATAATGCAAGCCCCTTTTAACCCTAAATGACTATTTCCATAAAACCCATATGAAATAAGGCTATTTTAGCTATTTTGATCTGATATCTCTTGACATTACCTTTCAAATATGCTAGTATTGTCTCTATAGGACTTCGGTAAGTCATCATGACTTCGCTGAAGTCTTTTAAATTATATGATTGAACTTACAACTGGAGTAGTATTTCTTTTGTCCTCAATGTACGGAGCAGGCAACACAACTACAGACGCTGTAAATGTTCAAACATCTACAGCTGATTCGGCAGAAAATGTTGCACAGATTACGACTGAATCGGACCGAAAAGCTGTTGAAAGCTATCTTCGTGAACACTTCGCTGACACTCCTATTCTTATCGAAATTGCACGATGTGAATCAACATTCATGCACTATAAGGACGGCGAGCTTGTACGCGGTAGGGTAGATAACGCCGATGTCGGTGTTATGCAGATCAACGAGCGATATCACCTTGAGACATCTAAGAAGCTTGGATTTGATATTCATACTATAGACGGTAACATGGCGTATGCCAGGTACCTCTATGAGAAGTCAGGTTCAAAGCCTTGGAACGCCTCGAAGCCATGTTGGAGCAAGGCTCTAGCACAGAACACTTCAGGAGATGTCCTTGCGAAGAAGTAATTTAACTCTCTATATTAGGTAAAGAAATCTAAACAAGAAGCCGGGCCGAGAGGTTCGGTTTTTTGTTTTTAATTTAGTATAATTGACATATATAATAAGGTGTGATATTATTATCAAGTCAGCTCATTGAATTTCAACAATCAACCATAGGAGTAAACCGTGAACAAGGAATTAGTAGGAATGATTTCCGGTGTCCTAGTTGCGGTAAGTGTTATACCTTACGCAATAAGAACATTTCAAAGAAAGATTCGCCCTAGTATCACAAGCTGGGGACTCTGGACCTTTATTGGTCTTGCTGTGTTGCTTACATACAAAAGCTCTGGAGCAAAGGCAAATCTCTGGCCTGCGGTAGGTGGCTTCATTAATCCACTTCTCGTGACAATAATTGCACTTTGGCGCCAATACGAGCGAACCAAGTTGAATAAACTTGACATCATCTGTCTTGTTCTGGGCTTCATAGCTTTAGCTATGTGGTTCTTTATGAGAGGGAGTAAAGAGTTCTCCCAATATGCACTTTATGTTGCGTTATTGGCAGATTCATGTGCCTGCATACCAACAGTGGCATTCATTTGGAAACATCCTGATCAAGACCGTCCGTTTGCGTGGGGATTCTTTTCAATTGCGTATAGTCTGAATTTTCTGGCAATCTCTGAATTCACATTTGCGAATTTAATCCTTCCGATTTACATGTGTATCGGAAGCTTCTGTATCACCATTCCACTTTGTTTATACAGAATTCGACAAAGGTCAAAATTCTGGGAATGGATTTAGTTTCGACACCACTCACGAAAGCCACTCAGCATTCGTCGAGTGGTTTTTTTAGTATTAAATGTGAATGCAGCCAATAGGGAAGTACAGCAATAGGCACAAAGCCTCTTCCCCGATTTCAGAAAATTTCAGATCCAGCAGTTATTGCAGAATTGGAAAAAATAAAAATTTAAATGTACGGGAAGCAAGTATAGGGAAGAGTAGTTTAAAATAAAAAATAATTCGGATAAAAAACAGCATCCGACGACAGGAAGCTGTTTTTAATTTTTTGCATCAATCTTAATAGGGAACCCCTTATACAAAGAAATATTGCGTGTCGCACAATATATCTTTTATTCAGAAACGTTGTCCGACATATCTATATATTGCAATAGCTATGCCCCGCTAGACCTTCTTTTTAACTGAACCGCAAAAATCCTTGAACTGCCCCATCGTCATGACTGATTGATGTGGCTTTAATTTATTTTTCTTATTGTTCATGAGATTCCCTATCTGCGCATCCGTAATCAAATCATTCATCATGAGAAATATTGTCGGATATTTAATTTCAAGTCCAACATAGGTCTTAAGCTTGCTGTTGATACACCCGTTAACAATCCTAGGGTTCTTGGGGTAAAAAACGTCTACAGAGAAAGTTCCAGCCTTATGATATACATAGAAGTCAGTTCGGTTCCTTTTGTCATCATTAAAGAAGTACTCTCTATGCACAAATTCGACTCCAAAAGTCTTTATAAGGTACCCATATACCTCTTTTTCGACCTTGTGAGCTCTCTGGTTGATTATACGAGCTCGGTTTGAACTGTATTCTCCCTTAGTAAAATCTTCATCACCGAAACCGAGTTGTTTGCGTAAGACCGGCAATCCGCCAAAGGCTCTTTGAATCTGCCGCGAGGATGGAAGCTTCGCATATTCATCGACTTCATGAGACGTCGGATAGTGTCCATGCTGATCATAGAAAGCCCTAAATCCTTCTTTTATTTTATCCAAGGTCCATTTAGTATTCTTCGCCATGCACCAAAGTATAACATGACAAATGTCGTACAAGCTACTTATAAGGAATGTGACTTAATTCTGTGGCAGCTGCGACGGCAGCTTCTGATAATTCACTTCTTCCCCGTCTTTTATTTTCTGCAGATTATCTATCGCACTGCTCCATATGAACTTGATGAAAAAATTCCAAATATATTTTGCCGGTTTCTCAAGATATTTATTCCAAACATAGACAACTACATTCTTCACATACTCAAGGTTGCTTTGCGTCGTAGGAGCCTCTACAGCCTTGCGCACATCGATGCCCAGGTATCCGAGGATGATGAGGCCTATAACGATGATGACAATCCATTTAATCATAGTAATTAAAGTATAGCACCGATAAGTTTAAATCAAAGGAAGGAAAGTGGATTAAGGTACGCTTTCGGATCTGCAAGCGGTATTACGGCGTTCTTGCAATTGACGCTGCTTGTGAGGGTTGTGATCCTAACTCCTTCGGTTGCGTAAACGCCAAAGTGCAAATGAGGCCCTGTGGAATAACCGGTATTGCCACTGTAGCCGATGATTTCACCCGTAGAGACGGCTTGGCCTTGAGTTACGTTAATAAGCGACAGATGGGCGTAGAGCGTCGATAGGCCGTTCGGATGCTTCACCATGACCCATTTGCCGTATGACAAGCAACCTCTGACAAGGTCCGTATTGCCGGCACCTGCCACTATGCCGCCCATAGAGGCCTGTATAGGCGTTCCGATGGATGCTGCGAAATCAACTCCCGTATGCCCACTGCCGTTATAAATCTGCGGATTTTTCGTTGCGAACTCCGTATTGCCGAAATATTGCGTGATGCGAACAGGACTCAAAGGATACTTGAGCACGCCAGCGCCCGCTGTTGGGATACTGCTTGGGTCAATAGCGATCTTCAAGGCATTCTCGAAGGCAGTAACCTCTCTCTCGAAGGCTTCCTTCTGCTGCTTTTTCGTTGCAAGTAGTTTGTTGTAATTTGCTTCAGTATTTTTTGTCTGCGTAAGGATGGAATTCTTTTCCTTTACCGTATCGGCGATTATTTTCGTCTGATTTTTGAGATCATTGGTCAGGACGACGAGCTCGGCTTTTTTCTTTTCGGTCAATTTCCTGTTATCCTCGAGATTCGTCTTGAGGTTTTCGAGTTCTCCAATCCTATTCTGCATGTTGCCCTGAAGCGTCGTAAGCTCATCGGCTTTTGTCCATAAAGCAGAAAATGAATCCGTACTCAGGATAGTTTCAAAAACTGAGGCAGAATTCATTTGCGAGATAGCATAGAGAGATTGAGAAATGACTCGTCGACTGTCCGTGATACGTTCGCTCTTGTCACCGATCTGCAATGAAAGCTCCTTTAACTCTAAATTTCTTGCAGCAATCCTGTTTTCAGTAACTTTCGTGTCAGCTTCAAGCTTCTTTTTTGAAATATCGAGCGACTTGATCGCATTGCTCAAGGAATCCTTCTCCTTGCCGACCGCTTCAATCTCGATTTGGTACTGCCTTATTTCCGCCTCAAGCTTTGCGATCGCGCTATTGCGATCATTGATCTTGCTCTTAAGCTCATCGACTGATTGCGCATTCGCCAATGAAATAATTGAAAAAAAGCCTATGAAAAATAGTAGGAAATTTCTAAAGTAAGTCATAGGCAAAAGTTAAGCGCTTAAGCGTCTCCTCCTTGCCTAGAATTTCTGAAATAGCGAATGGATTGGGTGATTTTTCCTTTCCCGAGAGGGCATAGCGCATCGGCCACAGCACATTCCCCTTCCCCTTCTCTTCTGCCATCGGCCACAAAGCCGCTTTTACCGATTCCTTTGAAAAATCATCAAGAGCTGAAAGTTTTTCCTTAATTTCATTCAAATATATTTTCGTATTCCCCAAATCTTTTTCTTGCTTCCACTTGAGTGACTCCTTAGGATAATTAGGCAAAGGATTTACAAAGGACAACTCCCCTTCCAGGAGCTCTTTGATGTCAGAAAATTTGTTGATTTTTTCTTTTATCAACGGAAAAAGCTTTGGCGAGGTTCTGGCAGGAATGAAATCTTGTGCAGCTTCAGCAAATTTTTCCAAGCTCATTTTTTCAATATACTGCTTGTTTGTCCAATCAAGTTTTTGAACATTGAATATTGCACCTCCCTTCTGAACCTTGCTTAAGTCAAAGGTTTCAATCAATTCGCCTAAAGAAAATATTTCTTGATCTGTCCCGGGATTCCAACCTATGAGCGCTACGAAATTGAGAATGGCCTCGGGCAAATAGCCTTTATTTCTATAATAGGTCAAAGATACGGTTTCCCCATGTTTTCGCTTTGAAAGCTTAGATCTGTCCTCCGCTAAAACCAGCGGTAAATGAGCATATAATGGCCTAGGAGCGCCAATCGCCTCCTGGATGAGGATTTGCCGAGGGGTATTGGAAAGATGCTCCTCAGCCCGTATAACATGGGTAATCCCCATCTCGAAATCGTCAATCACGACCGCTAAATGATAGACAGGCTCATCCATGCTTCGTGCTATGACAAAATCTCCCAAATCAGTCGTATCGACAGTCACGTCTCCTCGAATCAGGTCAGTGATGACGACTTTTTTGTTTGGGTTTTTGAAGCGGATCACCTCGTCTCTTTGGCCTTCTTCTACAACTTTCTCTTTGGATATATAAGCGTGTCCGGAATCGATTAATTTTTGGATATATTTTTTATGGACATCAGCTTTGTCAGATTGCTTTACAAAAATATCATGCTTGAGACCGAGCCATTCAAGATCGCTGATAAGGCTGTCAGTCCATTCATCCTTGCTTCTTACCTTGTCAGTATCTTCAATTCGCAGCGCGAAAACGCCATTATTTTTTTTGGCAAATAAAAAGCTGAAGAGAGCAGTTCTCACTCCTCCGATATGCAGGAAGCCCGTCGGCGACGGAGCGAATCTTGTAATTACTTTTTGGCTCATTCTGCATATTATAACACAAAAGCGCCTGTTGGCGCCTCGTGCTTTGCGATATTATATTGCTTAATTTATCCCTTTACCTCAGTAATGTTCGAGCTTGCTCGGAAAAGCTTCATGATGACGTTTCCAGAAGCATCCTTGAGAGGAAGATCAGCTGCAGCATCGAAGACCTTATTTCCGTTATCAGAATGGATGACTGCGTAATAAATACCTCCTTCGACTGTAGATGAAGTCAGCACGATCCTCCCTGGGTTGATCCCCTTCTCGAAGTACTGGACTCCGATGACATCTCCTGGTGCTCCAGCCGTATCCTTGTGAATGACTACGAAGCCAGGGTTCGAAAGCTGGACCGAAGAAAGCAGAACGATATTTCCTGGGAACTGATCGGTAACGACTACGCGATTCACGCTGCCGGCTGCAAGTGATCCTCCATTTGCCGCATCATCTCCAGTTGCTGGAGCCGCTGCGTCATTGCCCTTGAACATGAAGTATCCGAGCACGACAAGGACGATGATGACGATGACTGTCACTACCCACTGCCACGTTCTTACTCCTGTTGTTTCTGGTTGCATATTTTATGTTTTATTTAAAACTAATAATTATAATGAGACTCATAGTATACCATGCCGGCTATTCATGCTTCAAGGCAATTTCGAGGATGACTTCGGCGATTTTGGCACTCGCATCAATATGGCTGAATTCCTTGGCTCCTTGGCGCATCTTATCCCTAATAGGCTGATTATTGACGATTCTGTCAATTTCAGAGATGAGAATATGAGAGCTCAGGTTCTCCTCTTGAATGACAGTGCATGCTCCCGTACGGGCGTATGAGAATGCGTTTTTGATTTGATCATGACTCACTTCTTTCGAAAGCGGAATGATGATTGAAGGAAGACCCCATGCCGAAATCTCGAAAATAGTCGAGCCAGCGCGAGATATGACGACATCAGCTGTGCCGGCAGACATCCTCAACGCCAAGTCATTCAAATAATCAAAAGGATGATAGCGGTAGCCAAAAGGATTGTCCTTGAGAATGATCCCCGTAGTTTCCTTTGCAATATCGAAATTATTCCTACCCGTCTGATGGATAACTTGGTACCGCTGAACAAGCTCACTGATGCTGTCTATGACCACATCATTAATAAGAGCGGAACCTTGGGACCCGCCGATGATAAGAACGACAGGAGTTTTTTCCTCAAGATTAAGGAATTCTCTCGCACCATTCGAGAGTGGCGCTGAGATCTCCTTGCGGATCGGATTGCCGGTAAAGGCAACTCTCCCTTCGCTCTTCTGCTTCTCGAAGAAATTTCCTGCCTCAGGATATGAAACAGCAATCTTCTGGGCGAATTTTCCCGCCCAGGCATTTACTCTTCCTGGCGCACTGTCTGATTCATGGATAATGACCGGAATATGCAACGCTTTTGCCGCAAAAATGACCGGGAAGCTTGCATAGCCTCCTTTTCCGAATACCACGTCAGGATAGAGCCGATAAACCTTGATAAGTGCGGAAGCCATTCCCCAAACTGTCTTGAATATGTCAGTGATATTGAGTAAAGAAAAATATCTGCGCATTTTCCCAGCCGAAACGGAAATAAATTCAATATCGTTATCAAAAAGAGCACGAGGATTGTACTTGCTTGGAGCCATGTAATAAAGCTTCGGCGGAAGGATCTTCTTTTCCTTGGCTCTGTCGTTCAGCGCTTGGGCTACCGCGATGATTGGATAGAAATGCCCGCCTGTTCCTCCTCCTGCAAATAATATTTTCATGGTGTATGTTTAAGTTTTCTGATGCTTGGATATGTTTGCAATGATTCCAGCTGCTCCGAGCGTTATGATAAGCGCTGTTCCTCCATGGCTGACAAAAAGAAGCGGCATTCCAGACAAAGGTATGATTCCGAGCATGGATGAAATGTTCATGAATGATTCTACGATGATAAGTATAGCAATTCCAAGCGCAGCAAGTCCACCGAAGCTATCAGTCGAATTGGCCGATATCTTGACCGATCTTATGAAGAAAAGAAGGAAAAGAATGATAAGGATGACACTGCCGATGAAGCCGAATTCCTCAGCGCTGACTGCAAAGATGGAGTCGCCAATCGGCTCAGGAAGATAGTTGAATTTCTGTACGCTCTGCCCGAATCCTCGCCCTGTTATCTGGCCGGAGCCTATTGCAATGAGGGATTGCTGTATCTGATAGCCAGACCCCTGCGGGTCACTCGTATGATTGAGGAAAGTCATGATGCGCTGCTTGACGTAAGGCCTGAACGTGACCACAAGAAGAAGCATACCCAGCATTACGAGCGCAAGCAGCAGAATATGCCGGATGCGCGCTCCTGCAGCAAACAACATGATCATTCCCGTTCCAGCTATGACAACCAAAGTATCCGTATCGGGTTGTGACAAGAGAAGTATTCCAAGGATTGTCACGATGACTACGTAAGGGACGATTCCATGCTTGAAGCTGCCGATCTTATCTTTCAAGCTCGAAAGCCACGCAGCAAAATAAATGATGAAAGCGATCTTCATGAATTCTGAGGGCTGAAAAGTTACGAACCCGAGATCGATCCATCGTGATGCTCCTCCATGATCGAGGGAGAAGGCTGGCACGAACAGCAAAAGATTGAGCACAATAGCGCACAGGAGGATGTAGAAAGCGTGTTTTCTTAAATTCCGATAATGAATTTTCGACATGACAAAGAAAGCAATGATTCCAAGGATAAGGCCAATGCTTTGGTTCATTGCCACTGACTGAAAAGTTGCTCCATCGCGTGCAAGCAGTCCCAATGATGCAGAAGTGAATATGAAAAATCCTGCCACCGTAAGCAGCGCGACTGAAATCAGGAATACTTTATCAATTTTGAGTTCCTTGGTCATGCGTTGCCTGTTTAAACTGCTCTATGTCCCTTCTGACAGCTTCATAATCAGGAATATCAGTGATCTTCGGCACGCCGAGATAGGAAATAAGCTCAAGAGAAGGCTTGTAAAGGAAGCTTCTCTGATCCTGAGGATTGTCGACTCGCTCGATCAATCCGCGCACCAGAAGATTTCTTAAGATAAATTGAGAATTAACCCCGCGAATATAATCGATGTCCGCGCGAGATAGCGGACCTTGATACAATATGATCGATAGTGTTTCCAAGCCTGCCTTCCCCAAATCCTTCGTCAATTCCTCTTTAGTCAAAGATTCGATTAATTCAGACACTTCTTTTGCTGTTCCTAGCGTCACCTCGTCTTCCCATTGCACGAGAGTCACTCCCCTCCCCCTCAATTGCTCCTGAAGGTTAGAGACCGCAACCTTTATCTCCTCAACATTTTTTTGCAGAAGCGCCGCAAGCTTCTTGAAAGAGATCGGCTCTGCTTTCCAGAATAGGAGGGCTTCAATTTGTGATTCAAGGCTTAATTTCATCTTAAATATTATACTAGTTGTATCTCGGAACTCCTATCTCTTTAGTTTCCATATGGATATCAGAAAAGCTGCTCTCTTGGCTAACATGAATGACTCCTTGCTTTACAAGCTCAAGCATGGCGAGGAAGCTAACGATCACATTCACCCGTTCCTCCTTGTGACCAGCTGAAAATTCGCTGAATTTCATTTTGAGTCCCTGGGTGATGCGCTTCGTCAGATCATCGATCATCTCCTCAAGGCTGATGACCTTGCGAACTACGGCTTTTGGGATGGCTTCCTTTTTCGGCAAAGCCTTGATGATGTCCTTAATAGCCTGTGCCAGAGAGAGCAGGTTCATGCTTTCATGTGGCGAGAAAACTGGCTTGATAGCTCTCAATTGTGATTGTGAAAAAATAACATGTACGCCAAAAAGTTCCTTCACATGAATACTCGCATCCTTTATTCGCTGATATATTTTCAATCGCGTTTCAAGGTCATGGATACCATCCTGCTCCTCTTCCGTAAGCGTCAGCGCGGGCAAAAGGGATTTTGATTTGATAAGGAGCAATGTGGAGGCAATAAGTATGAATTGGGCAGCGTCAGCCATTGGCAGCTTGTCGAATTGCTGGATATGGGCTATGAAGTCGTCAGTGACTTTCGCAAGGGCAATATCATTTATGAAAAGCTTTCTTTTTTCGACAAGGGAGAGAAGAAGATCGAGCGGACCCTCGAAAGCTGCAGTTTTTATGGTAAATACGTCGGGCATTACATATATTGTAACAGAAATTGCAATAAAAAATAAGAATAAAAAAAGTGCGCTGCATGTGTGTGCAACGCGACTCTGAAATTTCCATTATTCCTTATGCCCTTTCGGCAATGCCTGTCGAGTGTCCATGAGGGTGCACGCGTTTGAGCGCCTCGAGAAGATTGTGCTCAACATCCGCTGGGTAGGAGGCAATAATGCCGCCACTAACCCTTTCGGAGCCGTTAATCATCAGAATAGTGATCGCATCTTTTTCTTCGTCATGGGCCTTGGCAAGAGCCATTTTGTCAGTGATTAAGACAGGAATATGGCGTCTTTGCTGGCGTGTGCCGCTTTCGAGCGCCTTGGTTCTTAGCATTGTACTTAGGCGCCGCTCATTAATTTCGATTTTGTCATCACTCAGTTCAGTTTTCAAAGTAAACTGCATACCATTTCTCCTTCTGGTTAATTTTATACTGCAAGACAGATTCCATTAAACAGCGAATCATGTTAAATGTCAATAATTCATGCTAGTATATTCATGTCGTTTCGATCCTGTTCTTCGCTTTCTGCGAAATGCTTCATTCGATTGAAAAGTCGAGAAAAAAGAAAAAGGACTCCAAAAACGCTCCGTGACCGCAGGGTTTCGGAGCGTTTTTATTTTCTATTGGCCTTTTTATATGCATTGTAATCATCTCTGATGAGCCATGAAGCCACTTTGAAAACCAGTTCCAATGATTCGTCCGGATGATTTACCACGTAATCCTTCAAAGGATCAATCAGGGGATCATTCTGTAGTTTTTCCAATGCAGCTATGGCACCCACTTCATAATCATAGAGCGTACGCAGATTCATTGCATCCATCAAGGTAAAAATTCTATCTTTTATAATTGGGTATTGCTTTTCAAACCCAGAATTTTTAAGAAGCCCCTCACCTTTCTTGTTTGGGGTCGTAGGACTCTTACTTATGCCATAGCTCGTATGAATCTTCAATGCGCCTATTTCAGAACCATGTGTAGCAATTGAAACCTTGATATCGTCGATACTCTTCTTCATTTCATCCCCTGTTTTAATCAAGATATTGACTCTTTCGTCAGTTCTAATGATTATTTCTTTGGTTTTTCCCAGCAAGAGGGTTGAGACCAGTCCGCCTATTTTTTCTAAAGTATTAATTTTCTCATTCATATAATGCTAATTTTGTTATATGTTTTATAAATTCGTGCAGTTCTACTGAGACAATAGATTGTCTATTCGATTCATATCTCTCGGGAATAGAGCAGCTTCTTTCACATTCTCAATGCCAAGAAGCTTCGCCGTAAGACGTTCAAGACCCAATCCGAATCCACCATGTGGAGGCATACCAGATTTGAAGGCTTGTAGGTAGTAGCTGAATTTTTCTGTATCAAGTTTCTTTTCCTGCATTGAGGAAACTAGAGCGTCGTAATCATGAATTCTTTGAGCCCCAGTTGTGATTTCCACTCCTCTAAAAAGTAAATCGAAACCTTTTGTGTAGGTAGGATCTTTCTCATCACGATAAGTATAGAATGGACGCTTTGCAGTCGGGAAATTCGTCACAAAAATGAAATCAGAATCAAAGGTATTTTTTGCATATTCGCATAGCCACCTCTCGTGTTCTGGCTCAAGGTCAGGCTCATTGGTACAATCCTTCCCTGTTTCCTTAGTAATGAGAACTTGCGCTTCTCTTAATGTCAGTTTTGGAATATCAGAAGGCACATTTGGAATTGTCGCTCCAAGCATCTTGAATTCTTCCGAGCAATTCTTTGAAAGTATTTCAGAAAGATATGAAAGGAATCCGTTCTCGATATTCATAATATCGTAATGATCCTTAATGAAGCCCATTTCAATATCCATGCTCGTGTATTCGTTGAGATGTCGTGTAGTGCTATGCTTTTCTGCACGGTACACGTTTCCCACTGTAAATACTCTCTCAAACACTCCAACCATTATTTGCTTATAGAGTTGCGGACTCTGTGCAAGATGTGCTATGTGTTTGAAATACGTAACGTCAAATGAATTTGCCCCGCCTTCAGCGTCGTCGCCGATAAGTTTCGGAGCCTGAAATTCCACGAAACCTTCTTTTGAAAAGAAATCCCTGAAAGCTTTTACGATATGTGCTTGAATCCTGAAGATGGCAGTATATTTCGCTTTCCTTAAAGTAAGAGGAAGATTATCGAGATGAGTATCGATATTTACATCTTCTTCTTTTTGGAATGGAAGCTCCTTTGCTGCACCAAGAACCTTGATCTCCAGTATTTCCAATTCAATATCCCCATTCATCTTGTCCTTCTGGATATTCTTTTCTGGACGTGGATTGACCTTCCCCTTCACCTCTACGACCCACTCTGGCCGCAATGTAGAGCCCACAGCGTGAGCATCCTTGGCATTCGGAAGAATTACCCCCTGAACCTTTCCAGTAATATCCCTGAAATCAAAGAAAATAAGCTTCCCTTGGTCTCGGCGGATATCAACCCAGCCTGAAATACTCACTTCCTTTCCGGAATGCTCCTTGAGATTCTTGATATATATTCTTTCCATATAACAGCCATCATACTATATATCGAATTCTTCCTCAAATTCGTCTACATCCTTCAACACCTCTTCTTCTCTATTCAATTCCAACAAATAATCGATTTTCCTGTCCATGCGAGCAAGGGCGCCGAGCACGAATGCATACTGTTCATTATCCATATTATTTTATTAAATTAATAATAAGGATACGATATCAGAGCATGATGAAGTAAAATCTAAAAAATCTTAAAATCCGAATGAAGTTTAGAGTACGCCAATATTTTTCTTGACTGTCAAAAGCTTCTTGTCCGCCCTTTCCTTCGCCATAAGCGCTCCTTGTGCGAGAACAGCTTCTACCTCCTTCATATTTTCAGCGATTTTTGCTCTCTTTTCACGCAATGGTTTTATGAATGCATCAAGGTCTTCAATGAGCGCTTCCTTCAGGATCTTATACTTGCCTTTGTTTTCATCATACAGCTTCTTCAATTCAGCTTCTGATTTCAAAAGCTTGTGGATATTATAAACATTTGCTGGCACGTCACCGCTTGAGTCTGTGACGATACCCATTACTTCCTTCACTATTTCTTCTCGAGTCGCAAAAAGAGGAATCGTATTGCCATAGCTCTTGGACATCTTTCGGCCATCAGTTCCTGGAACGATTGCGACTTCCTTCATGATGAGCGATTCGGGTAGCTTGAAAGTTTCCACAAAAAGATTATTGAACTTCTGCGCCGTATCGCGAGCGTATTCGACATGCTGCTTCTGATCCTGCCCTACTGGGACGATGTCAGTGTCATAGAGAAGAATATCAGCAGCCATAAGGAGCGGATAGTTGAAGGTTCCGACACTAATCTCCTTGTCCTTGGCTTCTGCATCCTTGAATGCATGTGCCCGCATGAGATACGGCATTGTTGTAATGGAATCGAATATCCATGTAAGCTCGGTGTGAGCTGATACATCAGATTGTTTAAAGATGATAGAAGTGAGCGGATCAAGTCCTATAGCAAGATAATCGAGTGCAAGATTGAGCGTGTTCGCCCGCATCTCCTCGGCATTCTGGATGAAATTAAGACCGTGATAATCGGCGACCATGAAGTGACACTCGTATTTGTTGATATTCTGAAGATCCACAAATTGCTTCATGGCTCCGAAATAATTGCCGATATGCGGCGCGCCAGTAGGCTTCACTCCCGATAAAAGTATCTTTTTTGACATAGGATTATAATATCATTATTTCTCGTCTTTTTCCTTCATGAAGATCAGGTAAAATGCAGGGACAATGAAAAGCGTGAGGAATGATGACAGCATCAATCCGAAAATGACGCAGCTTCCCAGGGCCTGCCAGAACTCATCTGAAAGCGTCACGGGAAGGATTCCGAAGATAGTGCAGAGCGATGTGATGAAGATGGCCTCGAGTCTGGACTTCCCTGCATCAGCGATCGCGTCCTCGAAAGGAATGCCGCTCTTGAGGTTCAGATTGATCTTGTCGACGAGGATAATGGCATTTTTCACCACAATACCGAACAAGGCAAGGATTCCGATGAGGGCCGGCAAGCCAAGAGACACATCGAACACCGCCATTCCAACGAACACGCCGATAAGGGCAAGCGGAATCGGAACAAGGACGATAAGGGCTTTTCGGAATGAGTTGAATTGGATGACAAGCGTCGCAACTATGAGCATGATGGCAATAACCATCGCTCGGATAATCGAGGCGAATGATTCGGCATTCTGCTCATTTTCCCCTCCATACGATATCTCGTATCCCAGAGGAAATTGGTATGACTCTTTTGCTTTTTCGAAGGCAGCGAGGATCATCGGACCATTCGTCGTAGAATCCGCACCTGCGGAAAGCACGACTGTCCTCTTTTGATCGATTCGGGTTATGACGTTGACGGCAGGCTTCAGCTCGACTGTCGATACGTCTTTGAGGAAGACAGGCTGTTTCAGGTTGTTAAGTATTTGTATGTTTTGGATTGTGGTAAGGTCAGGGACAGATTCCTTATCAAAGGTAGCCATCAACTTGATTTCCTTTTCTCCTTTTATGATTTTTGCTATTTCGACATCCGATATTGCAGTTCTCAATACTGAACCGACATATGCTGCCGAAAGGTTATTTCTTTCAAGTGCAGCAGCATCAAGCTTGAACGTGTATTCAGGCACTGAATCCTTGATTGAAGTGTTTACGTTGATGACGCCTGGAATCGAGGCGAGCATAGGCCTCAAATCGTTAATAATGCGAGTCAGAACTTCGAGATCGTCTCCTTTTATCTGAGCCTCGAAAGGCGCTCCAGCCGGCGGTCCTCCCGCTGCAGAAGAAACGCTTATCTTCAATCCAGGTATGTTTTCCTTTTCAAGATCGGCTCGGATAGCGTCCGAAAGAACATATGATTTCATTGAGCGCTCTTTTTTCTCCTTGAGCGTCAGGATAATCGATGAAAGGTTGGATGAACCGGTTCCGCTTCCTCCGAATGAGTTCGAATTCGGGCTTGCCTGGCCGATGATGGTTGCATAGCTAATAATGTCTGGATAAATAGAAAGCTTGTTTTCGATAAGCCGCGTCTTCGAATCTGTTTCGTCGAGGTTTGATCCCACGGGAGTGCTCAAATCGATATAGACATAATCCATATCAGAGGCTGGGAAGAATTCACTTCGAATGATGCCTGTCATGACGAGGCCGAATGAGCCAAAGAACAAAAGTACGACAAGCGTCAGCACAAGACGGCGTTTCTTCTTGTTAAAAATGTAGTACCGCAAGGTTTTTTCGTAAACAGGAAGGAAGCGATGGAAATTGATGATTCCATGAATGAGCTTGGTTGTGAAATTCTCATGGGACCTGTTGCCTTGTTCTGCAAGCTTCTTTTTTATAAGCTCATCATCCTTCCACTCCCGATCCATAAGCTTGGCATTCTCAGCCATTTTCTTCGTACCTCCTTTTTCGTACCACCAGATGAGCCAGCCTTCTATACCGAGTGCAGCGACTCCAAGGATAATCTGAATGATTCCTCCGTTATAGAACATGATTCCAGCAAAAATGATAAGAAGACCTTCAATTATGAAGAAGAATCTTCGCGTCAGTCGGAGGCGTTCCAGCACTGCTGCAAGCGGATGATTGATCATAAGCGCGATCAGGAGCGAGGCAATAAGTGTTATGGAAATAGTGATTGGAATTGAAAGCAGGTATTGTCCGACGATTCCTGTTGCAAAAAGAAGCGGAAGGAATGCCCAGACCGTCGCAAGAGTCGTCGTCGTAAGCACCCACTTGAAGTCATTGAGCACAAGCAGAACTGCTTCTTCCGGAGTGAATTTGCCTGTATTGAGATATTGCTTGGTTGCTGACACCACCACGATGGCATCATCGACAAGAAGTCCGAGGGCTAGTATGAGAGAGAAAAGCGAAAGAAAGTTAAGCGTCATGCCCAACATTTGTAGAACACCGAAGCTGACGAAGAATACCAGCGGAATGGCAAGTCCTGCCACGAATGCTTCTTTGAGGCCGACTATAAGGAAGAGGATTGCAAAAACGAAGAGGACAGTGATGAGGAAATCGTGGCCAAGCTGATCAAAGCTTACTCGTACCTCCTTTGCCATATCCATTGTGATGCTATAGGTCACTCCGGGAGCAAATGATGCAATAAGTTCATCGACTTTTTCCCGGGCCGTGTCGACTGTATCGAGCACGGAAGCTCCCTGCCGCTTTACCAGCGAAAGGCTGATGGAATTCTGTGCCGCGGAACCATCCGTAGAAAGCCTTGAATAGGTAGTTTTCTTGATCGCTTTTTCACTAACGTTAGCGACATCTCTGAGTAGGATAGTTGCTCCACTCGAGGTATGTCCGATCGGAATATTCGCAATCTGCGCTACTTCAGTCATTTTACCATCAACCCTGATTGGGAAAATGAGATTGTCACTCTCGAAATTTCCTGATGGTATCGCAGTATTAGCCATCAACACCGCCCTGTTCGCATCATCAGCCGCGATTCCATAAAATATGAGCCTGTCGGGCTTATAAGCGATCTCGTACTCAAGCTCATCGCCTCCAGCGACTTGGATTTCTCGTACCCCTGGAATCTTTTCAAGCTCATCCTCGATCTGCTCAACATAGGATCTCAAAGTAAATCCGTCATAAGGACCGGTCAGAGAAATAGACCAGATCGGCATGTCATCTATAGAAATTTCGCTGACAACCGGATCCTCCGCATCGGTCGAAATGTCAGATTTGACTGATTCGACTTTATCTCGAAGATTGCGTATGGCACCCTGAATGTCCTCATTCGCCGCAAACTCAACTTGGATCGATGAAAGGGAATTATACGACTGCGACGTTATCTTGTGCAGCCCGCTTAACCCTGAAAGATTCGCTTCGATCCTTTTCGTCACGAGCTCCTCCACATCCGTCGGCGACGCACCAGGATAAAATGTAGTGACAAGGGCGATAGGAATCTTTATTTCAGGATTCGATTCGCGAGGCAGGCTGAAGAACGAGTAGATTCCCCACGCAGAGATGATAAGAATAAGAAGAATAACGACGCGAAAATTCACCACAAAAAAGTTCAGCCACGTTTTGCGCAATTCCGGATTGAATTCCAGGCGTTCGAGATACCTGCTGTCGGAGGATTGTTCCTTGTTTTTTGTTTCCATGGGTTTCCAACGCTTATTCCTGAATTGATACCGCCATGCTTTCCTCAAGCTCATAGACCGGTGAAACGATCTTCATGCTGGACGTGATGCCACTGATTATTTCAATAAAATCGCCTTGGACTTTGCCGATGATGACCGGATTTTTCACTATTTTCGAATTGCTGTCGACAGTGAATACATATGCCGCACCTGGAATGATTTTCACGTTCTGAATCGGAAGAAGATAGTTGTTGCTTGGCTGATTGGTGCTGATTGCTGGGGCTGCCGCCTCAATGGAAACGCTCACATTTTGCCCAATTACAAGGCTTGATGATCCCTCGGCACCAACAAGGACTTTTATTTCTACTTTCTTATTTTCTTGGTTCACGCTCGGAGCTACGCTGGTTACCGTGCCGACGACTGTTCCGCTGATAAGGGCCTTTGCTCCGCTTTTTATCTTGGAGAAATCCTCTGCACTTGCATATGCTTTGACATGCAATCCTCCTCCGCCCACGACTGTCGCTAAAAGCTGACCAGGCTGTGCAAGCTCACCAGCTCGTAACGGAAGCTCTGCAATTTTACCTGAAATTGGAGATGAAATAATCGTCTTTGCATATTGAGCCTCAAGATTTTTCACAATTGCCTGAGCGGAGGATATTTGAGCAGCAGCAGGAGATTCAAGGGTTACTGATGCGCCTGAAAGGGCCGATTCTGCCGCTGTAAGTCCCTTAAGAGAGGCGTTTGCTGATGCCCTGCCGGCAGAAACCGATGCTTGCCATCCGCTCAATGCTGGACCAATGACTGATGAGCTTGAAAAATTCTCCACAGCCTTGCTGATTGCCACTGAAATTTCATCGAGCAGAGTGCTAATTGTTGCCAGATTGGAGTTTGAAAGATCGATGGCAGCTTTAATCTGCGCATCTGATGAAGCGGTCGTTAGGGCATCAAGCGCGACCTTCCACTTTGCGAAAAAAGCTTTTGAAAGAAGGTAACGGTCACGGATTGAATCTTCCAATTCCTTATCAGTTATATATGAAGACAGCTTCGGCCCATCGCTCGTGTTCTGATAGAGAAATTGCGTAATATCAATATTGACTATCTCATCAGCTGCAAGATAGCTGCTTCGAAGGGCTTCAAGTGCCCCCTTACGAGCTGTATCGAGAGAAATTCCGCTGCCTGTGTATTGTCCTTGAGCAAGGCGAAGTCCGGCTCGTGCCTGATCAAGCTGTGCCTGAATATCGGCATTCTGAAGCGTCGCAAGCGTCTGTCCAGCATAGACAGTATCACCCACAGAGACGTTTATAAGCGCGATAGGCGCTGAAACTTGGCTTCTCAAATCGACTTGCGACACGGATTCGACGACGCCGTCTGCAGAAACCTTTGAGAGGTCGCTGCGGAAATTCTCGACATCGACAAGCGACACCTTCTTGATGTCTAAAAGGTTCAATTCAGGCGCGGCGCCTCGTTGTGCGACTCTCCCCGCAATGACCATGGACGCGGCTGCAATGATTGCGATCCCTGTCGAAAGCACTGCATGGCTCTTTATATAGGTTAATATATTCATGATTTGTATTCTATACTATAGGCCCTCATTCTTCAATTCCTCGATTATCTTCTGAGCTTTTTTTGATAATTTCTTCGGCATCTCGACTTTCGTCACTATAAGCAAATCACCCCTCCTTCCCCCAGTGCCAAAGACTTTTCCTGGAGCCTCATGCGGCACACCCTTCTGTTTTATGCGAAGGATTTCATTGTGAGTGGTTCCTGCCGGCACTTTCAGCTCGATAATTCCATCCAGCGTTTCAATCTCGATTGTCTTGCCGAGCAAAGCTGTAGTAAGTAGAAGATCAACTTCCATTATGAGATTGAACCCTTCTTTTCTGAAGATTTTGTGCTCTTCCACCCATACTCGGACGATGAGGTCCCCTTTGCCTCCAGGACCATCCTCGCCTTTTCCTTGAACTCGCAGGCCTTGACCATTCTCAATTCCAGCTGGAATCGTCACCGTCAATTTTTCCTTGCCCAGATTGACTTCCTTTTCTACACCAAAAATGGATTCTTTAAACGAAAGCTGCACATCGACAGTGATGTTTGAGCCTTTTCTCGGCCTACGGCCGCCTCCGAAGAATTCCCCGAAGATGTCACCAAGATCAAATTCGAAAGCCTGTCCATTCTGATTCTGGTATTGCTGGGCGAATCCAGAGAAGTCAAAGCCGCCGAATCCTCCCTGTTGATTCTGATTGAAACCAGCTCCAGGTCCCGCAGAGCCAAAGGTATCGTATTGCTGGCGTTTCTGGTCGTCAGACAGGACTGTATATGCCTCATTGATTTCCTTGAACTTGGCATCCTGTCCCTGATTCTTGTCAGGGTGATGCTCATGCGCAAGCTTTCTAAAAGCTTTCTTTATGTCGTCTTTTGAGGCGCCTTTCTCGACGCCAAGGGTTTTGTAGTAGTCTTTGGGCATGGTGTTTATAATAACTCTTTCGTGAGCTTAAGGGTAATTTTGCCTTTTACTTTTCCTGAAACCTTCGATTCAATGAATGTTATCGCATCCCGCAAGTCTTCAAATCGCTCAGTTTTCTTTTCGAGCTTGGGTGCATCAAGCGCAAAACCTTTCAACAGATACTCTCGAAGAGTTTTTGTCGCCCACTGTCGAAATTTGATTGCTTTTGATGAACTCGTACGGTATCCGACCGCTAGAATGATGTCAAGGGAATATAGGGAGACAGGCCTGTCAGAATTAGGAATGTGCATTTTTTGCACATTGCTTTTTTCTTCAATTTCCTTGTCTTTTAAAATGTTATTAATGTGTTTGGTTACTACCGTACGATTAATGCCAAATAGTTCGGTAATTTGTGCTTGTGTAGCCCAAATAGTCTCCTTATCCGTATCAGCACGAAGCTCGACTGCTCCTTTCGGTCCAGTATAGAGTATTATTGTTCCATTTTCATTTTTTAAGTTAGTTTTTGCCATTATGTTTATATGCCGAATAGATTTCTTTTTCTTCTAAAAGAAAATCAAAACTTCTCGAGCATGCATTTATTTTTGTAATGTCGTTAACATCCTCTCCGAAGCCTTTCATTGCATCTTTCATTGAGGCAGACTTTTGGATGCTGGGGGTTTTGTAATGGTTTTTCATTTATTTAGGTAATTATAAGTGGGAATCATCTTAACATATTGTTGACTTTTTACCCATTTTATGCTATAAATCTATCAACGGATTTCAAACAGTTCATCAAACAAACCAACAGGTCGGCCAAGAAAGGGCCGGGTTACCTGAACCAAAACCACACCACAAGTCATGAAGATAATTATTCCATTAGCTGCTTTAACGGGAGTCGAATTTGGCCTTGCAGCAAGCCTTGTAATTCGCCTGTTACGTCCAGAGATCACGTTCTCACTGACGTGGCAGGTCGCGGTTCTAGTTGCCCTTGGAGTCACATCCACTTTTATGGCCGGCTACGTTATGCTCAAGGAGATAAAGTCCTAACTCAAGTTTCATCAGTCTCCCCGATTGTGCCCACGAGCATCGCTCATGGACACCGTCGGGGATTCTTTTTTACCTATTTCTTCTCCTTGAATTCTGCATCCTTCACATCTCCCTCTGGCGGTTTCTGATCTCCAGTTGGTGGGGTTTGCTTTGCCGCTTCTGCCTGAGCTTTTGATAGTATCTCTCCAATCTTAGATAGCTCTGTTGAAAGAGTATCAGTAGCTTTCTTGAGTGTTGTTGGATCTGTTCCCTCTTTTGCCGTTTTCACATCCGCAACTTTATCTTCAATAGACTTTCGAAGGTCAGCAGGAACCTTCTCACCCGCATCCTTGAGGGATTTTTCTGAAGTGTAGATGAGCTGCTCTGCCTGGTTCTTCACTTCAACCATTTCCTTCTTCTTGGCATCATCAGCTGCATGCATCTCTGCCTCTTTCTTCATTTTCTCAACTTCTTCTTTCGAAAGGCCAGAGCTTGCAGTGATCTTTATGCTATTAGCTTTTCCTGTTGCCTTGTCTTTTGCTGTAACGGAAAGGATTCCGTTCGCATCAAGGTCAAAGGTGACCTCGACCTGAGGCATGCCTCTAGGTGCGGGAGCAATGCCATCAAGGATGAATCGTCCAAGGGACTTATTATCCGCTGACATGGCACGTTCACCTTGGGTAATGCTGATTTCCACGGATGTTTGGTTATCTGCTGCTGTAGAGAAGATTTGGGACTTCTGGGTAGGTATAGTGGTGTTCTTGTCGATGAGTTTCGTAGCTACTCCCCCCATTGTCTCGATAGCGAGAGAAAGAGGGGTGACATCGAGGAGGAGTACGCCTTTGACGTCTCCAGCCAGAATACCTCCCTGAATAGCAGCGCCTACCGCAACCACCTCGTCAGGATTCACAC
>ERZ1292625.1417-Hain-H41-01um-R1-1417-length-28733-cov-7_pt1 | contig 28733 bp, 28 predicted proteins | sample MGYA00564400_ERZ1292625 | MGnify/ENA primary metagenome ERZ1292625 (study PRJEB36523, sample SAMEA6512639) | groundwater metagenome | collected 2019-01-08 | study: AquaDiva: Metagenomics assemblies of 32 groundwater samples | reverse complement strand
AAGGGAGTCCAGATGACACAGAAAACCAACTTCAAAAGATTTACAAATCAATTACCTCCTAAAAGATATTGTTCAATTATATTCCATAATCAACTTCTGGTACTACGCCAGCTTTTTGAGGTGGCCAATAGCTTACCCAAGCACGGCCGGTAAACTTTTCTTGACTGATTGGTCCAAAGTTTCTGCTGTCAAAGGAATGGGGCCTATTATCTCCCATTAAAAAGTATTCTCCTTGGGATACTTTTATTTCTCTGCCTTCCGCTGCGAAAATTCCAGGCTGAGTAACAACAGATGTATCAAGATATGCTTTCTCATCCAAAAGAGTATTATTGACATACACCTTACCTCCTTGAACCTTTACTGTGTCTCCTGGAAGACCAATGATACGCTTAATATATTCGTCTTTGTCATCTGGTGGAGCTTTAAAGACAACTACGTCACCTCTTTTTGGCTCACCAAATCTGTAAGTAATCTTATCGGTTAATAAAAATTCACTATCTTTGAAAGTTGGATCCATTGATTGACCTTTAATTTTGTGGGGTTGTAAAACAAGTAGATAAACAAAAAGAAAAATGGCAACAGCAAAGACAACTACTTGTAAGATATCTAGAATAAAGGCACCAAGTCTTTCAAACATACTAACTTAATTATTAACTTTTGTTGAAAAAGAAACAAGGGGTAACCCTAATGTGTACGTCTTTGACGGTCACTTTGTTCAGTTAAGCGTTTTAGTGGTGATGGATTGATTGCATGAAGCTCTTCAACTGACTCTACAGATCGGAAAACTAATCCTAATATTGCGTTTTCGTTCAGTTGGTCTAGATTGTATGTTAAAGTTGGAACTGCTCCATCAATAAAGTTTAAGAAAGCTTTTGTTGTTTCTCCTTCTACAAAAGAGGCTAAACGGCCGAATTTTAATTTACCTTCGACGCGTTTATTTCGTGCAGAAGCTTCTCCTCCGTAGGTTTTAAATTTTCTTCCTTGTGAATCTACATAGAACAAAGCGCCTCCTGGAGATTCAATTGTTCCTCCAGCAACTATTCTAGATACCCCAATACCTGAGGCTCCCAATAATAAAGTTTCTGGAATATGGTCTGATGCCCCTCCTTGAACAATAATTGGGATGCCAATTTTGCCTCTTAAATTCCATACCAATTCTGGCCAATCTATTGGCAAACCACTTCTCGATCCTGTAATACACCTACCACCTCCCCCTATTCCGACAACAATACCTTCAGCCCCTGCTTGTTCAACCATTTGTGCTTGTTCAACACTAACAATTTGTCCTGCTATTATTTCAATCTCGTTTCCATATCTTTTTCTTAATTCATATGTTGTAGTTACAGGACCCATTCCTGGTTCAGGAGAGTATGGTCTGAAAGATCTTACACCCGCTTCCATAAGTAAGTCTGCACGCCTCAGTGCTTTGTCGGGACTCGCTTCTAGGGTTCCCATTACATTGTTTTTCCACATTTGGGTGATAATTTCTCTATCAGGTCTATCTGTTAGTATCAAATCTGCATAATGATCTAGCCATTTAAAAACATCTCTCGCAAAAGCTGCCTGTCTTTCTAAATCTTGAAGAACTCCATTTCTAGGAATTGCCGCTAAGCAGTGTGATGCTGCCATAACTGCAACTGCAACAGAACTGCTCCAAGTGTCTGGAGATTCAGATCCAATAAATAAGGAACGAGCTTGCCTCCCCAATTTTATAAAAGGACCTTGACCTTCTCTTTCAGAACGACTTACTCTTTCTTTTGGTGCCCAATGTACGGTTGCAGCAATGTCACCAATTGCTAGAGAAATATATTCACTGCTGGCGACTTTAAATAAGTCACTTTCTAGTTCTGGTGGTGGACAGAATTCTTCTTTGTCTTTTTTTAAAAGATGGTAAATGCGGTAAGGATGATTGAACAATGATAAGAACTCTAACTGTGTACTTAATGTTTCGATAATTTCTTGTTTACTTAACATTACGGTTTCTGCGTCTCCATTGGGTGTTAGTCTATAGTCAAGATAGTCGTTCTCAGTCCGCAATAGTCCTTGACTGGGGTAAGCAGATCCATTTTCTCTACTCATGTTGTACCATGGTTCCAAATATTCTTCCAAATTTTGCATTTGTTCCATTTGCTGACGAATGTTTGTTGTAGATTCTTTGAAGCGTTTGAAATCTTGATATTGTGTGGGAATATCAAATGTATTATATGGATTTTCTGTTCGCACAAAAAGATTATATAATAGGGCAAGTAAAACGCAACGGTCAGAAAATTCAAGAAAATGAAGCCGCCGACATAGATTACACGGTTCGCATAAATTAGTTTTCTTGCATTAAGAAGTTGTTGAAGTTAGAATGTCGCATGGTTGAAAAACAAACCCTAGAAATTGGCCCCCTTAACCTTGGGGTTGGCACTATAATTTGGAAACAAGACAAACAAGGAAGACGAATGTTTTTAATGGGTAAAAGAACTACTAATCCAATAGGTTTTTGGGCACTTCCTGGTGGAAGCTGTGATAGTGACAATGTTAGAGTGGCTGCAGCAAGAGAGATAAGAGAAGAATCAGGTATAGATATACAAAGTGAAAGACTAAAAATTGTTTCAATAGACGATTCTGAAATATCAACAATCAGATATTTAGATTTTGGTTGCATTGTACAGGTTGATAATGACACCGACGTAGATTTGACTAATGCTAGCCATGCACACGAAGTTGCTGAGTGGAGATGGTTTTATTTAAATGGAAACCCAGAGAAATTAAGTTTCTTAAGTACATTAGATGAGGAGATTGGCGAACATGAAATATTTTTTCCCTGTGTTCAAACTCTTAAGTGTTTCTTAGGCAATAAGTTGCAGTTAAAAAACAATAAGGTCGCTTAGCTCAGCCCGGTTAGAGCGCTTCGTTCACATCGATGAGGTCATAGGTTCGAATCCTATAGCGACCACAATGATATTACAGGATATTGACGAACTTCTGGGATAATCTACAATGAAGTATGTATCAAAAATACCAAGGGGGTGATACAAAATGAAGTGGTTACACATAGTATCCTATACCTTAGTAATTGTCGGTGCTCTCAATTGGGGATTTATTGGACTCTTAGATTTTAACTTGGTCACTTGGCTTTCTGAAACGCTTGGCGTAATACAGTTAACAAATATTGTCTATATCGCAGTTGGTGTAGCAGCAGTTTATGAAGTTTTAACTCATGCAACAAATTGTAAAACATGTGAAAGCATGATGAAGTAAGTTGTTAATGCTTGGCCAGACATGTTGTTTAAAATCTACACAATTTTTACCAAGATTGGTTTGTTTTTGGCTCCAAAATAATATGAATTCCCCACGAGCTTACGCTCGGGGTATCTTCTCGCTTCGGACTTCGTCCGTTTTAAGAAACCCTCGACTTTACAGTCGGGGTTTTCTCGCGATAAAACTTACGACTGGTCTAGAGATAGCCTTAGATGATATAATTATTCACCAATAAAACAATGGAAAAAAAGACAAAAAATAGCTAGTTTTTTGGAAAATGATATGAGGAAGATATAAAACTATGCGGTTTTCAAAATTAATTATTAAAACATTAAAACAAGCACCAAAAGATGCTGAAACAGTTAACCACAAGTTATTGGTGCAAGCTGGATTTGTGCGCCAATTAATGGCTGGTGTATACACGTACTTACCTTTTGGACTTTCAGTGTTAAACAAAATCTCAAATATTGTGCGGGAAGAAATGAATACTATTGGTGGTCAAGAAATTTTCATGCCATCACTTCATCCTTCAGCCAATTGGAAACAGTCTGGCGGTTGGGATGATGTTGATGTGTTATTTAAATTAACCAGTAGAACCGGCAAAGAATACGCCCTTGGCCAAAGCCATGAAGAAGTAGTGACACCTTTGGTAAAAGAAGTAGTCCATACCCACAAAGATTTACCTTTGGCGGTTTATCAAATCCAATGGAAATTCAGAGATGAATTAAGGTCAAAATCAGGGATTTTGCGGGGTCGTGAGTTCTTGATGAAGGATATGTATAGCTTCCATGAAGATCAACAAGATTTTGAAAAATTTTATACTCAAGCAAAAATAGCTTACTTAAAAGTATTTAAACGTTTGGGTCTAACTGCAAAAGTAACTGAAGCCTCAGGTGGAAGTTTTAGTGAAAAAATTTCATATGAGTTTGAAGTATTAACCGATGCAGGTGAGGCAAACATTTTATATTGTGATGCTTGTGAATATTGTGTGAATGTGGATGATATTCAAAAGTACACACAAGGTGATAGCTGTCCCAGCTGTGGTGAATCACAATTATTATCTGCAAAAGCAGCGGAAGTTGGCAATGTTTTTGATTTAGGGGGTAAATATGTCAAAGCATTTGACTTAACATTCACAGATAAAAATGGTGACAAGAAATATCCTGTTATGGGTTGCTATGGTGTTGGTATTTCAAGAACAATGGGAGTAATAGTAGAAAAATTCCATGACGAAAAAGGTATTATTTGGCCAAAGGAGATTGCGCCATATCAAGTGCACTTAATTGGTCTACATGGTAAAGGGGAAGAAGAATATCAGAAATTAAAAGATAGTGGTATTGAGGTTCTGTTTGATGACCGGCAAGACATCTCAGCTGGAGAAAAGTTTGCAGATGCCGATCTAATTGGTATTCCTGTTAGGCTTGTTGTTTCTGACAAAACCCAGGCTAAAGTAGAATGGAAAGAAAGAACCTCTGATAAATCAGAAGTAATTACTTTTGAAGAAGTCATCTCCAAATTAAGTTAAATTTTGTTTTTCTTACTTATTTCAAGCAAAAGCAATCGTTGTGTAAGGTGAAAATTAAGATAAAATTGTCCAGAACATGACAAGAAAACAAAAAATATCACTTGTAGTTACAGTTCTTAACGAGCAGACATCTATTAAAAAACTTCTTATATCTTTACTCAACCAGTCTTTTGTGCCTTCTGAAATTATTATTATCGATGCAGGATCTAGTGATAAAACACTTCAAATAATTAAATCTTTTAAAAGCAAGAATATAAAATTAATTGTTAAAAGTGGAATTTCTCGCTCGAAAGCCAGAAATTTAGGAGTAGGGTTGGCGAAAGAAAATATTATTGCCATGACTGATGCTGGATGTGTAGCAAAAAAGAATTGGCTGGAAAACCTCGCTAAACCATTTTTGAAAAATGAAAACAATTCTAAAAGTCTAGTTGTTGCTGGTTTTTACGATATGGTGCCAACTTTTTCAAAGCGGGACATAAGACACAATCTTCAAGAGTGTTTCACTGTATTTTTAGGAACCCTACCAAGAGATTTTGATAAAAATACTTTTCTGCCTTCTACTCGTTCAATTGCTTTCACTAAAGCTGCTTGGAAAAAAGCTGATGGTTTTCCAACGTTCTTAAACGACACTGCTGAAGATACGATGTTTAATCAAAAGTTAATAGAAAATGCCATCGAAATTAAAAGAATTAAAAACGCTAGGGTAGAGTGGAGTATGCCAGAAAACATAAGTGTCTTTTTTACTAAAATTAAAAAATATGCAAAAGGAGACATTAAATCAAAAGTAATCTATTCGCAAGCAAAAGGAATTGAGTCGCACAATATTAAGGTTATTTTAGTCCTTACTCGGTACATTGTGGGGGGTGGTATTTTCCTTTTCTCTGTTTTTGGGTTTGTCTCCCCTTTCGTCTTTGTGGGTTTGTTTTCAATTTATCTTTTTTTTGCTTTTCTGAAAGTATTTTTAAAAACAAACAAAAGGGTAGAAATTGCTGTTTGGGGACCTGTTGTTCAAATCATGTGTGATTTGGCTGTTATGTTGGGCTTTGCAGAAGGTATAATGGAACAATGGGCTACATAAAAAATACCTTAACAGGTTTTGGTTGGATGGGTGGCTCTAGAGCTGTTACGCGTGGTTTCTCAATAATTAGAACTATAATTTTAGCTCGAATTCTTTTGCCATCTGATTTTGGAGTTTATGGAATAGTTTTGATCGTTTTGGCAATCTTGGAACTCTTAACTGAAACAGGAATTAATATTTTCTTGATTCAAGAAGATGATGAAAATATCGATAAATACATTGATACGGCTTGGGTTGTCTCAATAGTAAGGGGAGTTTTAATTTTTCTTTTACTTTTAGTAACAGCTCCAACAATTGCCAAATTCTTCAACACTTTTGAAGTTGTTCCGCTTATTTATCTGGCAAGCTTGGTTCCTCTTATAAGAGGTTTTATTAATCCTTCTCAAGTAAAACTTCAAAAGAACCTACAGTTTGGCAAAGAGTTTGGACTTCGTACATCGGTGTTTGTTTTTGACTGCACAGTGGCAATAGTTGCAGCATTTATCCTAAAAAGTCCAAGTGCCCTAATACTGGGACTTATCGCCGGGGCAGTTATGGAAGTTATCTTGTCTTTCATGATTGTTTCTCCATTTCCTAAATTTAAATTTGAAAAAACCAAGTCACTCAAGGTTGTTAGAACAGGTAAATGGATAACACTGGCGGGAATTTTTGACTATCTGGCAAAAAATGGTGATAACTTAGTTGTAGGTAAACTTTTGGGCACAACTGCCTTAGGGTTTTATCAAATGGCCTACACTTTCTCGACTTTGCCGGTGACTGAAGTTTCAGATGTGTCGGGTAAAGTAGTTTTCCCAATTTACACCCGAATTGCGGGGGATCAAAAAAGACTTAAGCGAGCTTATTTATTGCTTATTTTGGCTGTAACGGCAGTTGCCAGCGGAATGGCTGTGGTATTTTTCGTTTTTGCTAAACCAATTGTACTTTTAGTTTTGGGTGACAATTGGTTACCAATTGTTGAACCCCTTAAAATTCTTTCAATTTTTGGTGCCATCAAAGCAATATCTGGAACCTCGTCAGCCTTGTTTTTAGGGCTTAAGAAACAACATTTAGTAACTATAGTAACCTTTGTGAGGTTTATCACTCTTGCGATAGTTGTAGTGCCTCTTACGCTAAGTATGGGAATATATGGAACTGCATTAGCGGCTCTTATCTCTTCAGTGGTAGCTTTGCCGGTTATTATCTTTTTCCTTACTCGTGTTCTTGTTTCTTCTGGAAGCTCGAAAGTTATATGAATAGTAGTGTTTTAGTTATTGGTTTAGACGGTGCCACTTGGAAAGTAATTGACCCATTAATCAAAAGCAATAAACTTCCATTTTTAGCTAAATTAAAAAAGCAAAATTTATCTGGCATTAGCCAAAGCACACTTCCTCCACTTACGCCATCTGTGTGGACGTCATTTTTAACTGGCGTAAACCCTGGTAAACACGCAATTTTTGGTTTTTTAAATTATAGAAAAGAGAATCAACATTTTTTTACTAATGCTGATATTAAATTTGAACCAATAACTAAACAAGTTAAAAGTTATGTTTCATTTGGTAATTTAGATGGACTCATTAAAATTGCTGGTACTCAAACACAGAAAATAACTGTTGATGACTTAATTGCTAGTGCAAAAGTAAAAGCCGACAAGTTTAAAAAATTTTTAGCCAAAAATCCAGAAACTAAACTTAGCTTTGTCTTGTTCAAAGAGGTGGATGTTGCCCAGCATCTTTTATGGGGAACAAGGCAATTGGCAGATTTTTATCAGCAACTTGATGGAATTGTTGATGATGTATATAGCTATTATCAAAATCAAACCAGAAAACAAAAAACTTTTATTATTGTTTCGGATCATGGGTTCCATAAAGCGGCAAAGGTTCAATTTTCAATTTACCCCTGGCTTACTAAGCAATTGGCACAAACACACGAAAGTAGGCAGTTAGTTTGGAACATTATTCATGTAGTAAATAAATTTCTAAAGGATGCTGGATTGGATATGGGGAAAGTTGGTTTTGTTAAAGACAGACGCAACAAGTTTGTAGATAACCTTGAAAAGGAAAGAACAAGCGGGCTTGCAAAAGATTTTGGTATTAGAGCAACTTTTGAAGGTTTGTATTTTTACAATTCCAAAATTTCAAAAACACTTCTTGTCAATAGATTAACGAAATTAAAATATGAGGGTAAAGCTGTTTTTGAAATAGTAAAGCCCGCGGACAAAGTATATAAAGGAGCATTTTACGATCAAGGGCCTGATATAGTTTTCATGCCAAGTCAGGATATTCATCTAAATATTTCGCCCATTGAAACAAATATCTTCTCAAAATATGAGACACAAATACCTGCTGATCATATGTCGGATATTAATGGAATTTATATGATGAATACCCAGAACGAAAAACTTGCCTCATTGCCCACAAAAATCTCAATTGTAGATTTTAGACCAATAATTTCTGACTTACTTGGAGTTTCAAAGCCGTTGGGACTGGATGGAGTGTCACCACTTACAAATTACTCTTTGTTAGACCAAAAAATATTACAGACCAAGGCCATCCTTTTAACAGCTCTTAATAAATATAAAGAACACCTGGGAATTGCTTTCACAGGCAGAAAAGATTCGTTGGTAGTGATGCATATGCTAAGACAAGTGTGTCAGGAAAACAAATTAAATATGCCGATAATTTTGTTTATTGATCACGGCCAACATTTTGCTCAAAGTTACATGTTTTTAAAAAGTATTGCTAAGAAATGGAAGCTAAATATTATTTGGGAAAATACTGAAATACAAAGAAATGAAACCTTAGCAGAAAGTAAAATTAGGGCTATTGAAGACAGTGTTTCAAAACATAGTCTGGTAGCTTTAGTTACTGCCATTAGGGCAGACGAAGCACCTGCTAGAAAGAAGGAAACATTTTTCTCAGACAGGAAGACTCACACAAGGGTTCATCCAATTTTAAAATTCAGTGAATATGACGTTTGGGAATATATAAAAAGATTTAACCTTCCCTACAACCCACTATATGATTTTGGGTACAGATCACTTGAAGAAAGAAAAACTACAACAAAGGTTGGTGACTATAAAAAACCAGAAAGAGCAGGAAGAGACAAGCAAAAGGAAAAAGTAATGCAATCATTAAGAAAGCTGGGTTACTTTTAATATGAGAATAGCAATCTTTCATAATTTACCAACTGGAGGAGCAAAAAGAGTGTTGGACGAGCAGGTGCGTTTTCTTTCCCAGAACCATCAAGTAAAAGTATTTACCTTTGATTTACCAGAAACAAAAAAAGGAACACCTGCCAACCGCCGGCTGGTAAAAGATTTTAATAACTTTGTTTGTCTTTATTTTTATCATAAAGGCTTAGCAAAAAAAATTGATAAACAAAAATTTGATGTTGTTTTGGTTCATCCAGATAAACTTACTCAAGCCCCGTATTTATTAAGACATTTGGCAACACCAAGTGTCTATTTCTGTGAGGAATTGCTAAGAATTGTTTACGAAAAACAGTTAGCTTTCACTGCTGACGTTGGAATACTCAAAAGAACATATGAATTACTTACTAGAAATCTCAGAAAATATGTTGATTTAACAAGCGCAAAGTCAGCTACTAAAATTGTTGTTGCTTCAAAGTTTATTAAAAACAAAGTCAAATTTGCATATAATATTGACGCTTTTGTTTGCTCCTTAGGAGTAGATACTAAAACCTTTAAACCAACTGCAAATAAGAGTAAACACATGATTAATCAATTAGTATTCATTGGCGAGAAAAACAATATAAACGGATATAACTTTGCAAAGCAAATATCACTTAAAACAAAGTTATCTTTAAAAGTAATCTCTGGTTGGAAATTGACAGATGCCCAGATGGCAAATCTGTATGCCAATAGTTTAGCCACGCTGTGTGTTTCCTATGGTGAACCATTTGGTTTGGTACCATTGGAGGTTCAAGCTTGTGGAGGAATAGTTTTGGCAGTAAATGAAGGAGGGTATACAGAAACTATTATTAACAATGAAACCGGATTTTTATTACCTAGAAAGATTCCTGTTTTTGTCGACAAAATTAGCTGGTTAACAAAAAACAATTCCAGACTTCAAAAAATTAGATTAGCTGCTAGACAACACATAATAAAAAACTATACTTGGAAAATACACGGTAAATGTCTAGAAAAGCAATTAAAACTTCAATAATCATTGTCTATCACAGCAAAATCGCTGATCTTGTTGGTTGCCTCAAATCAATTTTCAAATATCCACTCAAGAAAAGTTTTGAAATTATAATTGTTGATAATTCAAATGACAAAAAAACAAGTAAGAAAATTAGTAAATTGTTTCCTCAGGTTAAATATATTAAATCAGCAAAAAATGTGGGATACGGTGCAGGAAATAATTTGGGAGTTAAAAACTGCCTTGGTGAATACATTTTAATTCTTAACCCAGATACTCGTTTTATTGATAATTCAGTAAATAAACTAGTTGATTTTTTAGATAGTCACAATAAGACAAGTATCGTTGGTCCCAATTTAGTCCATCCAAATGGGGTGGTCTTTTCTCAATTGGGCTCCAGAGAATTAACACCAATCAGGGGAATATTTGCTTTATCTATTCTTAACAGAATTTTCCCCAACAATCCGATTTCAAAAAGTTATTGGTTGTTTGATACTAGACTGGATGTTTTACGGCAAGTTGATGTCGTTCCCGGATCCGGACTCCTTATCAGAAAGAAAATTTTTATAAGCGTTGGTGGTTTTGATGAGAATTTCTTTTTATATTTTGAGGAATCTGATTTAGCCAAAAGAATACAACAAAAGTATCCTACAACTTTGTTTTACATTAATCCTGATGCTCAAATTCAACACAACTGGAAACCAAAAGACCCAGGAACTAAACAGTCAAACCAGATTTTCGTCAAAAGCAGATACTATTATTTTAAAAAACATTTTGGACTGTTATCTGCATTACTAGTTGAGTTTTTCTGTAGACTAAACAAATATACTTTGTTATTAGCAGTGTTTATTTCTATCTGTTTAGTTGTGCTTGTGGCAAGTATAATTAGTTAACCTAATATGACCAGTAATATATCTGCAGTTGTTATAACAAGAAACGAAGAGCAAAACATCAAAAATTGTCTTACTGGTTTGAAGTTTTGTGATGAAGTAATAGTTATTGATGATTACTCAGAAGATAAGACTGCGGCTATTGCTAAACAAATGGGAGCTAAAGTTTTTTCCAGGAGTTTGAATGAAGACTTTTCAGGTCAAAGAAATTTTGGCCTATCCAAGGCCAAATCAAAATGGGTATTGTTCGTTGATGCCGACGAAATTATAACCCCTGAATTACAAAAGGAAATACTTCAAAAGACAGGTAAACAAGTTAACTATACCAGCGGATATTTTTTCAAAAGAACAGATTATATTTGGGGAACTGAGGTAAAACATGGGGAAGTAGGAGATGTACGCTTGTTGCGTCTTGCCAAAAGAAATGCTGGTAGATGGGATAGATTTGTCCATGAACATTGGCATGTAATTGGCAATATAGAAGACATGAATAATCCAATTAAACATTATCCTCATCCAACTGTTGCAGAATTCCTGCGTGAGGTGAACCACCGGTCAACTTTACATGCATTGGCAAACAAGAAAGAAGGAAAAACTTCAAACCTTTTTATTGTTGTTTTCTATCCACTATATAAATTTATCTATGGTTTTTTTTTACGAGCTGGTTTTTTAGATGGCATGGTGGGATTTGTTGTGGCTGTGATTATGAGTCTACATTCATTTCTTTCCTGGAGTAAATTATGGTTCATGCAAAAAAACTAGAATTAATGCTTTTTTTAAGCTTCATTGTTTTTCCTTTTGGACAACTTTTCAAAATTGGCTCGGTAAGTCTTTTAGATATTTTAGTGGCGCTTTTTGTTGTAATTTCCTTTTTTAATACAAAAATAAAAATAGATAGACACTTGTTAGCATTGTTTTTTGTTTTTGGATTTAGTTTAGTATTTGGAGGATTGTATTTGAAGTTGAACATTGCAACTGGATTTCTTTATTTTGGTCGTTTGATTACTTATCTATTGTTCGCGGTTTTTCTTAGACAATTTGTTTTTAATTATGTAGACAAGGAAGAGATAAAGAAGCGACTTGTGAATTTTATATTTGTTGGTTTGGTGGCAATTGCTATCTTTGGTTGGCTGCAATATTTTTTGTATCCTGATTTTAGACCATTCTTTGCTTTTGGTTGGGATGACCACCTATATAGATTGATAGGCAGTTTCTTGGATCCTGGATTTACAAGCATATTTTTGGTTTTTGGAGCCTTAATATCTTTGGTTAGTTGGAAAACAACTAAAAACAAATGGTATTTACTATCTCTTGTCTTTTTTGTAGTTACTTTAATTTTTACATATTCACGAGCAGGGTATTTGGCACTACTAGTTAGTAGTGTGTATTTGATTATTAAAGATAAAGCATATTCATATGTTATTTATCTGTTTAGTTTCATGAGTATTGTTTTTTTAGGGCTGGGTATTTTTAGTTCTTTCAAAGTTAGTGAAGGGACAAACTTGTTGCGAACTTACAGTATTACCCAAAGGATCATTAGTTCTCAATCAGGAATTAAAATTTTTTCTAACAGTCCTTTGTTTGGGATTGGTTACAACAACGTTTGTGAATATAAGAATAAATATTTAGGAGATACAAACACTCAAAGTCATGCCTGTTCAGGGCTTGATAATAGTATTGTTTTTGTTTTAGCTACAACAGGATTCTTTGGACTGTTATCTTTGATTAAGCTTATTTCATTAGTATATTTAAACACTGCAGATAATTGGTATGGCCAAATATTTTCCGCCAGTGGCATAGCTCTGTTGGTTCATAGTCAATTCAACAATTCAATTTTTTACAGTTTTTGTTTATTTGTCTTGGGAGTAATGTATGCAATCTCGCGAAAAAAGAGCTTAAAATTATTCAGAGAAACTGACAAATAATGTTTTCTCAGTTGTGTTCCCTGATTGGTCTGTCGACTTAACTACTATTTGATTATCTCCATTTGAAAGGGAAATGGTAGTTTTGAATTTTCCTGATTCATCAATTGAAGCAATTTTGTTATTTACGGTAACTGTCGCACCTGAATCAGTTGTTCCTTCCATATTTAATTCTTTTTGTTTACTGCCAAAGAAACTTGAGTTATTTGCAGGAAGTGTAATTGTTAAATCAGGGGACTCGGTATCCAGAATTATTTTGATGGCTTTACTTTCTTCACTAGTATTTCCATCTGTATCTTTGGCAGTTGCAAAGATGGTGTTTTCTCCTCGTTGAAGGTTAACCTCAGTTTCAAATTTGCCGTTTGTGTCAGTTTCTACTTGGGTATCACTATCATTTACATGAATAGTCACCATTGCACCAGCTTCTGTTGTTCCAGATACTGTTAAGTCTTCTTTACTTACAAATGAGGGTAAGGTATTAAAAATAGGAGCAGCAGGCGCTACGCCGTCGTTAACAAAGGAAGTTTTATTACCATTTTTAACATTGCCTACAAAATTAGCTAAGCTTGCCATTGCTGGGATTCCTAAAAAGATGAAGGCAATTAGTACTACAACAGAAAGGACACCAAAGATAACGGCAGTCTGAAGACTCTTTTTTTCTTCAACTCTGGCTAATCTGGAATAATTTCTTCTCATGTTATAATTATGTGCATTTTACCTTTGCCGATGTAGCTCAGTGGTAGAGCAGCTGTATCGTAAACAGCGGGTCGGGGGTTCAATTCCCTCCATCGGCTCCCATTTACTAACGAACTCATTCTAGCACCAATTGTTCAAATTCCTCTACTTCTTTCTCAATTAGTTCTAAGCCATTTTTCCAGAAGCTTTCTTTGGTAATGTCTACTCCCATAATTTTAGTTATTTCAATTGGAGACTTACTTCCTCCAGCTGATAATGCTTGGATGTATTTGTCTATAAACTTTTGACCGTTCTTTTTGTAAAGTGCATACAGAGAAATTGCCAACAACTCTCCAAATGAATATGAGTAAACATAGAAGTTGTAATGATAGAAATGAGCTATTGGCATCCACAAGGGCTTGTGGCTGTCTGTTAAGGTTAAACCCTTGCCAAACATAGGTTGAAGATGTTTTTGATAAAGATCGCTTATCTGGTTAGTTGTTAGTTCTCCTTTTTTTCTCCTTAACTCATGAAGTTCAGATTCAAATAAATAGAAAGCAGTTTGACGAAAAACTGTTGCAAATTTTCCTTGTAACTTATTTGCCAACATATTTATCTTTTCTTGCTTGTTTTTTGTATTAACAAGTAAATTATCAAACACAATGGACTCGGCAAAGATACTGGCAATTTCTGCAACAGCTGTTGAGGAATCAAATTGTAAAATGTTGTGTTTTTTATTCAAGTATCCATGAATTGCGTGGCCTAGTTCGTGACCCAAGGCAATTGTATCTTCCAAACTACTATTAAAATTCATAAACACATATGGATGTTTCTTAGGGCTAATGTAGGAACAATATGCTCCACCCTTTTTACCCGGTCTTGTTTGAGCGTCTATCCAGTTATTATCAAAAAATAACTTTGCAATACCAGCAAATTCAGTTGAAAATTCAGAAAAAGACGAAAGAATAATTTGTTTGGTTTGCTCCCAAGAGACTTGAGTTTTATTTTTTAAGACATAGACATCAGAATATCTGTCCCACTCAAACAATTTTTGTCCCAGAAGCTTTGATTTTGCTTGGTAATATCGCTCACTAATGCTCCAAGAGCTGCTGACTGCTTTAATCATTGCTTCTACTACTTTGGCAGGAGTTTCATAATTTAAATAAGTTGCTTGTTGGGCAAATTTATAACCTCGTATCCCATCTTCAATTTTCTTATCCAGCAAAAGAGTATTTAAGATATAGGTATAAATTAAGGATGTTTGTTTGTTGGTAAGTCCGTCTGAAACTGCTTTTACAGCATTCTCCCTTACTTTACGATCTGGATCATTCTTCATAATCTGGCCAATTTGGGAATATGACAGTTTTTGTTTTTTACCCTTAATGGTTAATTCATATTCTTGAGTTGAATCAATTTGATCATATAGTTTTACAAAGGCTTGATCTGCAGTGACACTTTTCTTGACTAAAATATTTTCTTCTTTTTCTGACAACATAAAGTCAGCCAGTTGTCGTCTGGTTTGGATAAAATGGGCAAAGTCACCAAAGTGTGGTTGTTTCTGCAGTTTTTTAAATTGAGTGTCACCAAGTTTTGCAACTAAGATTAAAAACCAAGCTGTAGAAGCTGAGACTTGAGAGTCAAACTCTTGAATATCTTGAAGTAAGCTTGAAACCTTGGTGTCTTGAGTATTTTCAGAAAACTTTAAGTAAGTGAAACCAGAAACAATCGACAGCTTGTTAACAATTTCGGAAAAATCAGAAAGAGCCGCTAAAATATCAATCTTCTTGTTGTCTTTGTATTTAGTGTTAAAGTCTTTGACGGTTTTTTCAATTTGTTTTTTGTCTTTGAAGATTTTTGGGTCAGAGATTGAAGAATATAAATCAGAAAGATCCCATGTAGGTGCTGTTGCCTTTGCCATACAAGGATTCTAACATTTTAGCCTCAATATATCTACTTTAATAACCTGTAAATTTCTCAGTTACGATTTGGTTATTAGTAATTCCAAGTTCCAATAGCATTTCTTCAATTGAATCAACAAAAGCAGGGGACCCGGTGATCCAGTATTTAGCATCATAAGGCTTTGTTAGTAATATTTTAAATTTTTCTGTGGTTAACCTGCCTTCTATTTTTGAAAATACATGATTAACTTTTAGTAGTGTATTTTCTTTTTCCCAAGTGTCTAATTCATCAAAAAAACAAACATCTTGTCTTGTGTGGTTAGAATAAATAAGCTGAATTGGAATTGGAAGTTTTTTATCTTGGATATACTTAATTCTGCTTCTAAAAGGAACTATGCCTACTCCACCAGCAATAAACACTTGGGGGGTTGTATCTGTATCATTTAAATGTAGTGTTCCAATTGGTTGGTCAATTTCAAAAAAATCACCAATTTGGATTTTCTGAATACTCTTTTTATATCCTGAATTACTAGTTAATCTCATGGCTGTTTGAAGAAGGTTTTCAGTAGGGGAAGAAGAAAGAGAAAATTGCCTTGTGTCGCCTCTGCTGTCTGGATATATCAGCGGTATTGTTAAATATATAAAGTCTCCAGCAATATAATTTACTTTAGTTTCTGGTTTGAAGGATAAAAGGAGTGTATCTTTGGCAATTTCTTCTTTGCCTTCAAGAATTATTTTCATTCTTGTATAATACACTAGAGTATGCGGGTGTAGTTCAGCGGCAGAACGGATCCTTCCCAAGGATCAGGCGGCAGTTCAATTCTGCTCACCCGCTCTTGGTAAATTTAAAGCGGTTCCGGTGAAGATAATATCAGGATTTTTAAGATTGTTGACTTTGGCAATTTGTGTCCATTTATAACCGTCTCCGTAAGCTCTGACTGCAATTGTCCACAAACTATCGCCTTTGGCCACTGTATAGCTATTGGTGGATATTGAATTGGTGGTGGTGTTTGTTGCTGTTGAGATTTCTTCTTTCGAAGTAACCTCAGTAGTAGCAACTTCTGTTTTACTTTCGATTTCAGGAATAATTAGTTGAGTTCCTTTTTCAATGTTTTCAGGATTGGAAAGAGAGTTTGCCTCAGCAATCTTAGTCCAAGCAAAACCATCATTGTAGTAGTCTTGAGAGATACTCCAAAGAGTTTCTCCAGCAGTAACAACATGCATTACTTGTGTTTGTTCGTTTTGAGCACTGGTACTTGTTGTTTGGCCAACTTTTAAATTTCTAAAATATGAGAAGACCAAAAATGCTGCAACAGCCAAGACAAGAGCTCCAAGAATCATACTGATTGTGGATTCATATAGTTTGACTGTTTTAAGTAAGGCTTTAAGTTGCATATGTTTATATCTGGCTTCGATGGCATGAATTTAAACTATGGGTGGAAGAATGTCAACAAAACACAATTTGTACTCATATTTTCACGAAGGTAAAATTATTTAATTCTATCTATATCTGAAGCTACAATGATGGGTGTATTCATCCATTCACTAAGATTGTCAGTTTTAATATTAAGTGTTTTTCTATTAGGTGTAGTTGCGGTAAGCTCGTCAAGTTTTCCGGTAATTAATAATCTATCTCCCTTTTTAATTAAATATTCATCAACATCGACTGCTCCGATGGGGGCAATTCCATCTTCTGTAATTATAAGCATTTTTTTGTTGAATAAGTCGTTGCTGGAGATAACGAATGCTCTCACACCTAGTACTTCATCAACTGTAGCACTGATGGTTATTTTTCCACTGTAGCGAGTTTTTGGTTCAACAGTGTCAAGATCAACAACTCCCTCATCGACAGTTGTAGTGGTGTTTGTTTGAGTTCCAATGGTAGTAGTTGACCTTGTGTTTACGTTTTTGGCTATTTTGCCCAGGGTTCTAATTCCGACGATTACAACCACAACAACTAGTACTACTATGAGCGCAACTACGATTATTTGTTTGACTGTGCTGGACATCTTTCTGGCTTCCTTACTACCTATAGTATAACATAGATTTCTTAAAGCAGAACGATATCTAAAAAGCTAGTTGAGCGAGGTTGACGAGACTCGAACTCGCGACCTCTTCCGTGACAGGGAAGCGCTCTAACCAACTGAGCTACAACCTCAACTAGTAGTTATTTTACTATTTTTACCTCTTTTTCTCCAGTGGGAAGAGTTTTTCCAAAATGAAGCATAAACCTGCATAAATATGTTAACCAAACGGTACTTGACATACATAAAAGTCCATACTAATATGTAGTTGTAATGATAATTAGACATTTAGATCAGGCGCTAACTGGCCATTTTAGCAAATACAAAGAGGTTTTGGTTCTTCTTGGAGCAAGACAAGTGGGTAAAACAACCATTCTTAAAAGAATTTTCCCCGATGCTCACTATTTGATTGTTGATAATGATCCGATAAAAAACGCTCTTGAACGATATGACCCAGTAGTTTACAAACAATTATTGGGTAGCAATGATGGTTTAGTAGTCTTGGATGAGATACAGAAAATAAGTGACCCTGGCCGAGCTGCTAAGATCTTTTATGATCAGCTTTCGGAGTATAAACTTATTATTACTGGATCTTCAGCCTTCAATATTAAAAATAAAGCTTCAGAGAGCCTAGCAGGTAGGAAAATAGATTATCATCTTTACCCATTCTCCCTCAGTGAGTATTTGGTACAAAATGATCTTGAGGACTCTTTGTCACTTCGACCTATGGAAGATCTGCTTAAAGTGGAGAAGCCAGTGGAAATAATAAAACAATATGATCACAAAGCGTTGCTGGATAATATTTTGACTTACGGGTTGTATCCCGCTATGCAATCTCATCCGCGTGACTCAGTCTATTTAACTAACTTAATTGATAGCGTTGTCTTTAAAGATTTAGTTGAATTATCGCTTTTGGAAAATAAATCTGCAGCTCTTTCTTTACTTAAATTATTAGCATATCAAATTGGTTCATTAGTAAATTATGCCGAATTGGCATCAAAACTAGGTATTGGGGCTAGAACTGTCAAGCGATATATTGAACTGTTTGAGCAGAGTTTTATTATATTTACTCTTAAACCTTATTCAACGAGAAAAAGGGATGAAATTGCAAAAATGCCTAAAGTATATTTTCATGATCTTGGGCTTAGGAATGCTTTGATTAACAACTTCGAGCCTATTGAAAATAGGGGTGATGCTGGTCAAATTTTTGAAAACTTTATAGTAAGCGAGCTTTTGAAATATAATTATTATGGAAATTTTGGATACACTTTTAATTATTGGAGAACAAAAAGTGGTTCAGAAGTTGATTTGGTTTTAAGCAAACCTGATCGTGATCTTGTTGCTATAGAAATAAAAAGTAAACAACAAAGAGTAAACCAAGCATTTACAACCCGTTATTCAAAATCAAGAATGGTTGTTATCTCAAAAGACAGCTACTGGGTTTAATCTTTTCAAACACAAATTTATGAAACTAGTAAAAATGCGTGTTAGCAATAAAAGAGATAAGACTAATTATAAAATACTAGAGGTGCCAGGAAATATGACTTTATATAAATTTGCTGAAGTCATTGTTAAACAAAATTATGAAATAAAAGGCTAGTTGTGCTTCTTTTTGTCGTTATATAGAGCATCTTTGGAGTGATATAATTTCATAATGAATAAGCAATGGAGCAATTTAGAAGTAGCAGAACTTTTAAGAGATTTGGCTGCAGCACTTCAAATCAAAGACCCCAAGAAAAATAAATTTAGAATAATCGCCTACGAAAATGCAGCTACTGAAATTGAGCACCTTTCCTCTGAAATAAAAGACCTGTGGGATGAAAATAAATTAGCAGAGGTACCAGGTATTGGGGACAGTCTGGCTAAAAACTTGGATGAGCTTTTTAAGACTGGAAAATCAGAGCATTTTGAAAGTTTACTAAGAGATATTCCAAAGGCCGTTTTTGACTTAATGAAAGTCCAAGGTGTTGGCCCTAAAACTGCTTTTAAATTGGTTAGCCAGTTTAATATTTCAGATACCAATCCCAAAGGTCAGTTAGCCAAGGTTGCTCGTGAGGGCAAGATTAGAGACTTAGAAGGTTTTGGAGAAAAGTCCGAAGCAGAAATTTTAAAGTCAGTTACTGAATTCAAGGTAGATAAAGCAAAAAGAATCTTGTATTCATATGCCGTTGGCAAGTCAGAAGAAATACTTGCTTGGATGAGGCAAGACAAAAACGTAAAGCGAATTGATACGTTAGGAAGCTTGAGACGCAAAGTATCAACAATTGGGGACATTGATCTGTCAGTCATAACTGACAGATCTAAAGAAGTCCTTAATCATTTTGTTAATTACCCCCACACCAGTCGGATCCTGGAGAAAGGAGAGCATAAAGCTTCAATAATGGTTCCAGGAGAAATACAGATTGATATTCGGGTTCAACCCCAGGATTCATATGGTTCTTTGTTACAACACTTCACAGGTTCTAAATACCACAACATTGCTCTACGAGAATATTCATTAAAGAATGGGTTTTCTCTTTCTGAATTTGGGATTAAAGATTTAAATTCCAAAACCGAAAAATTACTTAAGTTTTCTGACGAAGAAAAATTTTACAAGTTTCTAGGGTTACAATTTATACCACCAGAATTAAGAGAGGATACAGGAGAAATAGAAGCTGCAAGGCAGAATAAAATTCCAAAACTCATTGAACTAGCAGATATCAAAGCAGATCTACAGATGCATTCAAGTTTTGACATTGAAACAAGCCATGATATTGGTGGATGTTCCATGTGGGATTTAATTGAGAAAGGTAATGACTTAGGATATGAATATTTGGCTTTTACTGAACACAATCCAAGCCAAAAAGGCCACACACAGCAACAGATTGTTAATATACTCCAAAAAAAGAAAGACACAGTTGATCAAATTAATTCCTCACTTGCAAAAGGTGTGAAAGGAAGTATTAAAAAAGTGTTCAATAGTTTGGAGATTGATATTTTACCCAATGGATCTTTACCTGTTTCCCAGGAAGGATTGGAAACTTTGGATTTTGCATTAGTGTCTATTCATTCGAGTTTCAATCTTTCAAAGTCTGACATGACTAAAAGAATACTTTCTGCACTTGACAACCCTAAAGTAAAGGTACTGGCACATCCAACGGGAAGACTGATTTTAAAGCGAGAAAGTATAGAAGCTGATTGGGGTAAGATTTTTGAGTTTGCTGTTAAAAATGATAAATGGATTGAGATAAACGCAGATTCATCTCGACTGGATCTACCAGACTATTTAATCAAAGATGCTTTAAAGTTGGGCGTAAAGTTTACGCTGGGTACAGATGCTCATAACGCCTGGGGGATGGACAATATGCAATTTGGAATTAATAATGCCAGACGTGGTTGGCTAACTGTTGACGATATTGTAAATACAAGGTCACTTTCTCAGTTTGAAAAGTTGCTTACCAAACCTTAACGGAAAGTGTTTATACTTAAACAATAATTGAAATGGAGGTGAAGAATTAAAAAATGATTTTAATAATAGTAGGAATAGTAGTAGTTTTATTGTTGTGGGTTGTATCAATCTACAACTTTTTTGTGGCTAGTAAAGCTCGGGTTAGGGCAGCTATCCAAGAAATTGGTAACCAATTAAAAAGACAAGCAGATTTAATTCCAAATTTAGAATCTTCTGTAAAGGGATTTCTGAAACACGAAAAAGGGATTATTGAAGAACTGGCAAATGCTAGAAAAGCTATAATAGCAGCAGCCGACTCTGGAAATTTACAGAAAATGGCAGACGCAGGAACTAAACTTTCGAATGTCTTGCCTTCTTTGCGAGTAGCAGTTGAAGATAATCCAGAAATTAAGGGTAATGAGGTTGTACTTAACTTGATGAACGAATTAAGAGATACATCAGACAAAGTTATGTATGCCAGACGGTTAGTTATCGATTTGACAGCTGACTACAATGTCAAAAGAGTTAGTTTTCCAGCGAGTCTAATTGCATCTATATTTAATTTTGCAGAATTGCCTGGACTTATAACTGCTGAATCTGGAGAACATGTACAAGTAAGCCAAGCGGAACTTAAAACACCAAAAGTAAATATCTAAACAATAAAAATGGTTAACGTGTACGAAGCAGTTTCTGCCAATAAAAACAAAAGCATGCTGGTAATGCTTTTATTTGTTGTGTTTGTAACGGCTGCAATTTATTTTATATCCCTTGGTATGGGTTATTACTTCGGATTCGAACCAGGCGGTTTGGGCATTGTTGGAATAGCCTTTATTGTTTCAGGACTGATGAGCCTTGGAAGTTACTATTTTTCAGACAAAATTGTTCTTTCAATTTCTGGGGCCAGGCCGGCAGACAGAAAAAGAGATTTTAATTTTTATACCATTGCTGAAAATTTGAGTCTTGCTTCAGGACTGCCCAAACCAAAATTATATGTTATTGATGATTCTGCTCCTAATGCCTTTGCAACTGGAAGAGATCCAGACCATGCTGTGGTTGTTGCTACAACGGGCTTACTGGATAAATTAACCAGAACAGAACTTGAAGGCGTCATTGCTCATGAATTGTCACATGTTAAAAACTATGACACCAGACTTATGAGTATTGTTGCAGTACTGGTTGGAACAATAGCTTTATTGGGAGATTGGTTTTTGAGGATGACTTGGAACTCAGATAGTGATAATGATTCTAAAAACGGTGGCATATTTATAATAGTGGGGCTTGTTTTTGCTTTACTATCGCCAATCATTGGCCAACTTATTCAGCTGGCAATTTCCAGACGAAGGGAATATTTGGCTGACGCTTCTTCAGTTTCTTTGACCAGGCAACCAAGTGGCTTAATCAGTGCTTTACAAAAAATTGCAGCTGATCACGAACCGTTGGAAGCAGCCAACAAAGCCACGGCTCATATGTATATTGTTAACCCCTTTAAAGGTCACGAAAAACGAGCAGTCTCTTGGTTTGCAAATTTGTTTAATACCCATCCACCAATGGAGCAGAGAATAAGTGCCCTAAAGAAAATGGAGTAATTAACCCCTTCCGCCGGTATACTTTCTTGAAGTAATAGGTTGTGGTCTGCTTTCTATAATATCTCTTGGTTCTTCTCTTTGACGTTGAGGGAGCGTAAAAGCTTCGTATGTAGTTTGTCCGTCTTCATTTGTAACCAACCTTGTTACCCCAGTTCTATTGCTTCTTATTACACCAACTATTTTTTGTTCTCTATCTGCCATCATTATTAATCAGTTTAAACCTTGGAACTTGGTAGTCAATAATTAAATTAGCCTTGCCCCCGGACTTCCGCGAATGTAAACTATACTAGTATGAGCAATCTCACCCAGACCCAAGTAAAACATGTAGCGAAGCTAGCAAAACTGAATCTCACCCAGACCCAGGTAAAAAAATATAAAGACCAACTCTCCACCATATTGGCTCATATTGAGCAATTATCTCAAGTCGATACTGCCAATGTACTACCAACCAGTCAAACAACTGGACTTACAAATGTTTTTCGAGCTGATCAAATAATTGAAAAAAGAATATTGCCGTTAGAAGATGTGTTTCTAAACACTAAAAATAAAGACAAAAATCAATTTGTAGTTGATGCTGTAGTAAATAAGGATGCAAATTAACATGAAATTGCCAAAATCAATAAAAGAAAATCAGGAGAATTTGCTAAATAAAGTTTATTCAGCAGTTGAGCTGACTCAAAGTTATTTAGATAGGATTGAAAAATATGACAAAGAGTTAAATGCTTTTATAACTGTAACTGCTGACATAGCTTTAGCTAAAGCAGCTGAAATTGATAAATTAGTTGACCAAAAAGGCAAACAGGCATTTGTTGATCAACCACTTTTAGGTAGTGTTGTTGCCCATAAAGATATTTATTTAACAAAAGGCATCAAAACTACTGCTGCGTCAAACCTTTTAAAAGATTTCATTGCTCCTTACTCTGCCAGCGTAGTTGAAAGATTGGAAGCAGCAGGCGTGATTATGATTGGTAAGCTAAATTGTGATGCATGGGCGCATGGTTCTTCTGGAGAAAATTCTGATTTTGGCCCAGCAAAAAATCCTTGGAACATTCAATACAGCCCAGGAGGATCTTCAAGTGGTTCGGGAGTGGCTCCCGCAGCTGACTTTTCCTTGTTTTCAACCGGAACTGATACCTGCGGTTCAATTCGGCTTCCTGCTAACTATTGTGGTTTGGTGGGCTTGAAACCAACCTATGGAGCAGTTTCTCGGTATGGTGTAATTGCTATGGCATCTTCTCTTGATACTGTTGGTCACATTACAAAAACCGTTGAAGATAGTAAGAGAATTTTTGAAGTTACAAGAGGATCTGATGGTTATGACTCAACAGTTGTTGACTCACCAAAATACAATGAAAAATTGGATCCAGGTAAAAAAATAAGAATTGGTATTCCAAAAGAATTTTTTATTGAAGGATTGTCTCCTGAAGTGAAAGATAGTGTCATGAATGCAACCAAGAAGCTTGAAAAAATGGGCGCAGAACTTGTTGAAGTAAGCCTTCCTCACACTAAATACGCAATTGACGTTTACTATGTTGTCCAGCCAGCGGAGGTTTCTTCCAATCTTGGGAGGTTTGATGGGGTTAGATTTGGTGAAAATAGAGATGCATTTGGCGAGGAAGCAAAAAGAAGAATAATGCTCGGGACGTATGTATTGTCTGCAGGTTTCTATGATGCCTATTACTTAAAGGCGATGAAGGTTAGATCAATTATTATTAAGGAATTGAATTCTGTTTTTAAAGATGTGGATGCTCTGATTGCTCCAGTTGCCCCCACGCCAGCTTTCAAATTGGGAGAAAAAATATCGGATCCACTACAAATGTATTTAACTGATATTTTTGCGGCAACTGCTAACCTCTCTGGTATTCCTTCCCTTGCTATTCCATCTGGATTCACACAGGATAACTTGCCATTAGGATTTCAATTAATGGCACCAAGGTTTTCTGAAAATTTACTGTTTGACATGGGAATGAAATTTGAAGAGCAAGTTAATATTTTAGACAAACAACCAAATTTAGAAAGTTAAAATGAAATGAAGGAATTTAAAAACGTCTTGGCGAACACAAAATTTAAGTATTTGTGGTATTCCCAGTTGCTATCACAATTAACAATCCAAATCATGAACTTTTTGATTATTGTTAAATTATTTGAAACTACAGGTTCTACAATTGCCACATCTTTTATTTGGGTGGCCTATGCACTTCCAGCAATATTGGTTGGTCCATTTGCTGCTACCTGGGTTGATTTAATTGATAAGAGACTAGTGTTAACAATAAGCAATATTGCTCAAGCTCTTACAATTTTGTTTTATGCTATTTTTTCAAGTAAGTATCTTTTCCTGTCTTATGTGGTTGTTTTATTTTATTCCTTCTTTAATCAATTTTATGTACCTGCTGAAGCTGCTATGTTGCCCAAGCTTGTCAATAAAAAAGATTTACCCCAGGCCAATGGCTTATTCTTTTTAACTCAGCAAGCATCCATTATTGTTGGTTTTGGAATGGCAGGGGTATTGGCAGATTTGTTGGGTTATAGGACAACTTTCTTGTTCTCGGCTGGCATGTTGTTCATGGCTTTTCTATCAGTGAATATGTTGCCAGGAAATTCCTCAAAAGATGAATTAGCCAAAAAGTTTGAAATGGGTATGATGAAATTTATTGATAAGACCCAAGAAGGTTATTCGTTTATTAGGAGTAACCCAAGTATTTGGATGCCATTTTTATTGCTAATTGGATTACACGTTGCCACGTCTATTATTACTGTTACCCTTCCAGCTATTTCGGTTGAGATAGTTCAAATTAATCCTAAATACTCAGGACTGTTAATTATTTTGCCAGGAGGAGCAGGAGCTGTAACTAGTACTTTTTTGCTTTCAAAGTTTTTGAAACAGCTTAGAAAAAAGGAATTGATTGAAAAAGCACTCCTAGCAATGGGGTTGACTCTTTGGATAACTGTATTTTTGATTCCAGAAGTATATTCGTTTGCAAAACCAATTGTTGCTGCAGTAATGTTTTTCTTTATTGGAGCCAGTTATGTTGCAATGTTTGTTCCAGCGCAAACTTTTCTGCAAGAGGCAACACCAAAACACCTTATGGGAAGGGTATTTGGAAATTTTTGGTTTTTGGCAACGATTGCCACAATTTTCCCAGTTTTGTTTTCAGCCACCATAACGGAAGTATTTGGAGTTAAAGTGATGTTTTTTGTTGTTGGAGCCTTAATGATCGCTGGATATCTGTTTTCCACTAAAAAAGGCCAGGAGATCTTACAAAGTAAAATAGGAAAGGAAGTTGTCAATGTACAGTAATAACTTCAAACCAATTATCGGACTGGAAGTCCATGTTGAATTAGCAACCAACAGTAAGATGTTTTGTAGTTGTCCTGCAGACCCGTTTGATAAACAACCAAACTCCCAAGTTTGCCCAGTATGTTTGGGTTTGCCAGGCGCATTGCCGGTTGCCAATAAGACGGCAATTGATAGTGTAGTCAAGTTTGGTTTAGCCCTCAATTGCCAAATTGCTAAGTTTTCAAAATTTGACAGGAAACATTATTTTTATCCTGATTTACCCAAGTCTTATCAGATTTCTCAATATGATTTACCATTTTGTAGTATTGGGTTTTGGAAAGCTAAAGACGGTAAACAGATAAACATTCGAAGAATTCACTTGGAAGAAGATACTGCCAAATTGTCCCATGAAACCATTAATGACAGGAAAGTAAGCCTGGTTGATTTTAATCGCTCAAGTGTTCCTTTAATGGAAATGGTAACTGAACCAGACTTTTACGATGCAGACGACGTTGTCGCTTTCCTTAAAGAAATTCAAAGAATCGTTAGATACTTAGGAATTTCCAAAGCAGACATGGAAAAAGGCAGTATGCGACTTGAGGCAAATATCTCTATGGCAAAAACACAAGACACTTGGCCACCCCAAGTTTTGCCAGAATATAAAGTAGAGTTGAAAAACATTAATTCTTTTAGATTCCTTAAAAAAGCTTTGGAAGCAGAATTTGTTAGACAGTCGCTTGCTTTGGAAGCTGGAGAAAAGCTGGTTCAGGAAACCAGAGGCTATGATGAAGTAAAGGATAGAACTTTTAGTCAAAGAGTAAAGGAAGAAGCTCAGGACTATAGATACTTCCCAGAGCCAGACTTGCCGCCAGTGACTATTACAGATAGTGAAATAGCAGACATTAAAGCCCAAATTCCAGAATTGCCTGAACAAAAAAGAGAAAAATATAGAACCTGGCAATTGCCCAACAACTACATTGAATTTTTAATTGATGACAAAATCACAGCTGACTATTTTGAGAAGGCTGTAGAGATTGGCAAACAAAAAAATATAACAGAAAAACAGATTGCCAGCTTAATGGTTAATCAAAGATTACATGAGCAACTGTCAGACCCTGAGCAACTAGTTAAAAGGATGGTTGAAAGTGAGAATAAAACCTTTGCCAGTGAAGAAGAACTTACACAAGCAATTAATCAAGTTATTGCTGAAAACCAAAAGGCAGTGAGCCAATTTAAAGAAGGTAAAACAGAAGTTGTTGGTTTCTTAATTGGCCAGGTACAAAAGATTTTGAAGGGAACTGGCAACCCTAAAGACATAAACTCTAACCTCATGGCAGAATTGACAAAAAAGTAAAACGTTATCTGTCCTATAACATACTCTTGCATTTTTCTTACACTTTCAAATATAATTAAATGTTCCCTGGCAATTAGCCACAAAAGAATGGGTGAGTTGCTCGCGTGGAAAAAAATATGAAGAAAACATTTAAAAAATTCTATAAATATCTATTAATTAGAAAATGGTGGTTTGCGTTGTCTGTGGTACTAATTACCTTGGGAGTGTTTATGGACTTTTTAACTCCATATTTCTTTAAGCTTTTTGTAGAAAAGATTCAAAATTCAGATTATCAGGCTTTTATTACAATTTTGTTAATCTTCCTGGGAGTAAAGTTTGTAGATAACATCATCTCAAACATGAGATATTTTACTGGGGATATTGCAGAAGTTGATGGAGCAATTGCCTTAAGGTCTGATGTTTTCAAAAAGATCCAAGATTTAGATTTTGCGTATCACACAAATAAAAGTACAGGGTTTCTTATCAGTGTTTTCAAAAGAGGAGATAATGCTTTCTGGGGCTTGGGCGAGAAAATTCACCGGAAACTATACGTCGTAGCAGTAAGCTTCATAATTATTATTTTTTATTTTGCAAATATTGATACAAGAATAATAGTAGTATTCATAATTTCTTTCTTGTCTGCTTTATTTGTGGCTAGATTTATTCTTCCCAAAAATATCAAAACCAGGGTTGATTTCAACGCACAAGAAGACCATATTGCTGCCATCATTGGTGACAATATGATTAATTATGAGACGGTCAAACTTTTTGCCAAAGAAGATTGGGAACAAAAGCGCCTCAAGGAAACCTTTAAGACTTGGAAAGGTTACGTTTGGAAACATTTTATGACTTACAGATATATCGATTTTAGCTTGGCTGCAGTAATCGGGATTAGCACCTGTATAGTTTTATATATTTCCCTTAATCTTGTCAGATCGCAAGCTATAGCAATCTCAGACTTTGTTTTGATTATTTCTGCAATAAGTTTGTTTTTCCCTAAACTGTTTGACCTTGTGTACAGTATGAGGAATTTGTCTCAAGACTACACTGACTTTAAAAAATATGCCGACATTTTGGATTTAGAAGTACAGATTAAAGATCCAGAAAGGGAAGTAAAATTGATGGGTGTTAACGGTAGTATAAAATTCAAAAACGTTTCCTTCTCTTATAAGGAAGGTAAAGCACGAGCAGTAAAAGATATTAATTTAGAAGTTAAACCTGGTGAATCAGTAGCCTTAGTGGGCAGAAGTGGGGTTGGAAAAACAACTTTAGTTCGTCTTTTGATGAGATTTTTTGATGTAGATAAGGGCGAAATAACTATTGATGACGTTAACATTAAAGATTTTTCAAAATCACGTTTAAGAAGCTTTATGGGAGTTGTACCTCAAGAACCAATTTTATTTAATAACACAATTGGTTACAACATTGCTTATGGAGCAGACGACCCGTCCAAAGAGGCAATAAGAGCAGCAGCCAAGATGGCAAACTTGGATAAATTTATTGAAGGGTTGCCAGAAAAATATGAAACTCATGTTGGAGAACGAGGTATAAAACTTTCTGGAGGACAACGTCAACGCATTGCCATCGCTCGTGCTCTCTTAAAAAAAGCACCGATACTTGTACTCGATGAAGCCACCAGCTCGCTCGATTCCGAATCGGAAAAATATATTCAGGAAGGTTTGTGGGAACTCATGAAAGACAAAACTGCGCTCG
>ERZ1292625.1416-Hain-H41-01um-R1-1416-length-28738-cov-6_pt1 | contig 28738 bp, 34 predicted proteins | sample MGYA00564400_ERZ1292625 | MGnify/ENA primary metagenome ERZ1292625 (study PRJEB36523, sample SAMEA6512639) | groundwater metagenome | collected 2019-01-08 | study: AquaDiva: Metagenomics assemblies of 32 groundwater samples | reverse complement strand
GTGCGCGTCTTTGATACATATCCTCCATCGACATTAAGCGTATTTGTAATTCCATTTAGTCTTAGTAGGCCAGAACCTCCAGCACTTGCAACCAAAGTATCGGCAAGAGGGGACGACCAACCAGTATTTAGGTCTCCAACAAATGTTACGGACGGAGAAGCAACTGAGCCAGAAGAAAATGGTGTTACGGCTCCAAGTTGAGTATATAATACATCTAGACCATCAGAATAAGGAACAAAGCCCTGGGTGCCAAGAGGAAGACTTGCCCATTTTGTCGAAGCGCCTGAGCCATAAATAAGGCTTCCGCGAGTTGGACTAGATGGTTCAGTATCTCCATGATAAACGCCAAGCAAATTATGAACATTTAGACCAGATTCATCTGGCGAATAAACAAATTGCCCAGATGCCAAATTATATTTAATAATTTGACCATCTAGTGGTGCTCCGGTAGGAAGGGCAATACCTTTAAGTTTGTCAACATTTACGGTATGGATTCCACCGCTAATATCTCCACTTAGTGAATCAAAATGTACTAAATCAGCATCATTTGTTGAGTAAAAAATAAAACCAGAAGCTGCTGTGCCGTGATAACTCATTTAAATTACTCCTAAAGTTATTTAGATTATAGTCCAACCGGTATCTGTTTTTAAAAGAGTATAAGATTGATAATTTTGAGTAATTAGTATAGATGAAAAACCATCAATTGTTCCAGATATGGAAGAAATTGTGATTGGAAAATTACTCGCATTCCCCTTGCCGTCTTTTATAATTAGGATACGATTGGAACATAAAGGATTAAGTATTAAGGGAAGTACAACATTTGTTATTTCGTTAGCTATTTTATTTATAAAAACAACATTGTCATTTTCATTTACGGTTACATCGCCGCTAGAAGTAATGACGCGCGTGCCCCAAAACTGTGGACCACATATTATTAATTCGCCAACTGTTGTGGCTCCACCAATATTTACATTTCCACTATCATCAATTAGGACACTACTATCTTGAACAAATCGGCCAGTGGTTCCATCAAAGCGAACAACTGCATTATCTGTTGCTGTGTCCGGAGCATAAATAAATCTTACATCTGCTGGAAGATTGTTAGTATCATCTCCTACGTCTACGCGTAGATGACGCATTACAACTGTGCCTGACGCTCCTGCTATTTGAGTTATTCCAGAAGAAACAACGTTTACGGCGTCATCGCCAACATCTAGTCTCAGGTCGCTGAGAACTCCTGAACTAGAAGCAGATGGGGTGGCAAACTGATTTACAATCACCTGCGGGATTACAACACCAGAGTCACCATCATCTCCAACATCAACTCTCAGGTGCGAAATAATAAGATTACCGCTAGAAGCCACTCCAGACTCAGCAAAGTCACCAATATCTATCCTAAGTTGACTAAGCAGTGACATCTAATTACCTCAGTCATTTAGAAAGTTTATAATACTCTTTCTAAGGGCGTGCCGTTGTTTAATCGTTAATTCTTGTGCTTTGCCATATGTTGACCTGACGCCGACAAGAGTGGCGAGTTGTATTAAACGACTATCTTCCATTTCATATAGACCAAGTATGGTGAATGAAATTGGAGGAAACTGTCTCTTAAATTTTTTCTCAAGCCAATCAACAGTATATTCAGCATCTTCGAGCAAACTGCGATATTCATAGTAAACATCTATTGGAAGGTCCGTAGAACCAAAGCTTCCATAAGCATATTTTTTACCATAGATTCTAAATCGGTCTACAACCGTGTAACCCATCGGTTCTTTAAAATAAACCAGCATGAAATGCCCCTGTGATTATACACCCAAACCAAGCAAGTGATTTAATTGTTTCTTCCAGCCAGACTTTTTTAATATAATGAAATTAAAGCCTTTTTCTTTATAGTATAGGATTTTTTCATTGCCGTTGTCATACGGCACTGTTTTTGTATTTATTCTCCAAGATTCTAATCCATCTACCTCAATCCACAGTTCGCCAATTTTGAAATCACAGGTCCATTTTCTTTCATCACAGACTTTTACTTGATTTTCATAATTAATATTATTCTCCGCTAAAAAATTAGCTACAGATGCTTCTAGTTTACTATCATACTTAACACCATCTAGTCCAACAGTTGGAATTCCAAATATATTAGAATTGTCCGACAAATCTATCTTCCAATCTCGCAAATTTTTACTTATTAAACTAAATTCAGAAATTCCCAACTCCTTAGACACAAAAGAATAATCTCTATGTGTATTTAATAAATCTCTAGCCATTGCAATATTTTCATCAGACCAAAAACCAACTTGAATGCCCCAGGTTTGATTTTTTTCCTGTAACGTATTTTCTGACACCTTCAAAATTTGTGCAGTATCTACAATAGAGTGTGTCTCCTCTAGTAACCTCTTAACATCATTAATTAATTCATCTGTCCAAAGCATATAGTTTTCTTGTCGAATAGCCTTTGCTTCCGCAGAACTCTTATTTATTCCCATTTCGCATAACTTATTCCAAACAGCCCCGCGCGAGCAAGAAAAATAAACTGCCAACTCATCTATAGAGTTATTTTGTTCTAAATATAAGTTCTGAAGAGTTTTACAATCTATATTTTTTTCTCTAGTCTGATTGCGTGATTTAGTCGGCAAACCTTCCTTAATAAAACGCTTTCTTAGACCAGGCCCGGTTAATCCAAAAAATTCTCCCGCTTCATTTAAGTTTATATTCCGGGCCATGTAATAAGCGTGCATTTCTTTTGTATCTAAATTTTTCATGTAGAGCCTCCTTTGGCTAATCATATAAGAGTCTGCCCGGGTCAGTTTGTCTACAGAAACTTTTAGAGTAAAAGAGAAGGGGACAAGAATCTTGTCCCCTTCTATAACTCTTTGTATTGCTGAGAGTTAGTTAGAATGTCGCGAGAATCAATCTACGATTATCCAAAACTGCGAATCCATGCTCCATCCAACCATAGAAGCCCGCGCGCTGTTGACGATGCAGCGCTGGGTCTTCGAATGTCTGTAGCTCCTGGCGAATTGGCTGAACAAAGCTATCGTTTGTTGAAAGGTCAAGACCAATCACAAACTCCTGGTCATCAAGACCAACTCCTGTGACAGAACGTCCGAGGACGGCTGACATATAAAGTTGATATTCCTGACCAACGCCAAACTCAGTCATTGGGTGGAGACGGACACCATAGAGGCTCATCATGTTCTTGCCAGCGCTGTTTAGAATCTCACGACGAGTTACCTCATCAATTTCTGACTCATCCCATGCTCGAACATCTTCGACAGCTTCCATCGAAAGATAAACGTCAGTTAGTCTACCGGCCTGGCTATTGCCACCCGCGTTACGGGTCATGGCGGTAATCATCTTTGAGATGAGTTCCTTGGTAAACTGACCAGCCGCCGCTACGCTATCGTTAACTACAAGACCACGAGCGTCAGCAGCCGCTAGAAGCGTATGCCATCCATCCTCGTTAATCTTGCGCACGAATCCGTGACGGTAAACCGCCATGGCGCGTGAAACGATATCCCAGCGCGCGTCGCGAGCATAGCGTAGGTCCCAATCGATTGCGTTAGCAATACGGAAAGTTGGAACCCACAGCTCATCGCCTTCAACGTGACGCTCTGGAATTCTACCCTGCTTAGGAAGAGTAATCGCCGTAAAGTTGATATCTTCCTCACCAGGACGAACAAAGTCTAGCTGATAGTTCGCCTGAGCGCCTGGAGCTAGAACATTGCGTGCAAAGATACCGCCGAGGTTATCCTCGTCGAAAATACCTTGGCGAAGAGGCTCGGTTAGAGCCGCAGCTAGCGCACGCTGTGCGGTTACTGCTGTATTGTAATCATCTGAGGCAGTGGCTCTTAGGAGCTCAACATTCTCAGCAGACATCTTAAATAGTGGTTCAGCCATGATATACTTGCTTACCTCCTTATAGGTCCACTAGGACGGTTGCATAACCATTAGCATCCTTGGCGGTACGGAACACGCCAATTTGAGGAGCTGGGTTAACACCGTCAGTTAGACGCGTAGGACCAACATAACCTGATGGGTGAAGATAAGCTGGCTGACCCTGTGCTGGAGTGCCAACAATTAGGTTAGTCTGCATTTCGCCCTTATTGCAGAGTCCCACAACGCTGCCGATGTCGACAACTTCACGCTGAAGATACTCAGGATGACGGTCGAAGTTTAGGTCTTCGACATCATCGAGAAGAACACCTACTGGATACACTGTTGAGCCAGTTGGCACAACGCGATATTCTACGATGCCAGCAGTTGAGGCGGCGCATACAACACCACCTCGCTCTGCCGCTGCATCCATAGCGTATCTGATTGAGGTCTGAAAGACCTGACGATTTGGACCTAGAGCCATTGTTACTTACCCTCCTGGTTTTTTGTTCTCTTGTTTGCCACTAGAAGGTCTGAGGCGAGTGACCTCATCTTCTCTGACAAAGATACTGGTGCTGTTTCTACAACACCTGGAGTAATCGAAGCTGATGCAGCTTTGACACTATCAAGAATTGCTGGGTCAGTTACTTCCGACTCAGCCTTCTTTTCCTTCTTCTTATTCTTATCCTCTTCTTTTTCGTCATCCTTCTTTAACCAAGGAGGCATGCCGGCAAGTGATAGGACTTCCTTTAGTTCATCTAGCCATGCAGCAAAAGCTACATCATCTAGGTGTTCCGCGCTCTTTGCAAGCTTTTCTGACTTTGCCTTCTTCTTTGCCTTAATCTCATCACTATCAGATACAGCAATGGTTAGATTAAGTGTCTCGCCAACACTGGCGATTCTAGAAGCAAGCACTCTAGCGGCCTCAAGGGCCTGAAGCTTAGTCTCGGCTGCTATAAGCTTTAGCTGAATATCAGCTACAGTTGCTAGCTTATCGCCTACGAGTCCTGCAAGAACGGGAAAAATATCTGTGGCTGGAGTTACAGCTAGCTTGGCCTTGGCCTCGGTACCGAGCTTGTCGGCAACTAGTTCAAGTCCCTTACCTATCGCAGCTTCCAAAGTCTGAACCTTTTCGGTTAGGACCTTAGTATCTGCCTTGGCTGATGCTAGCTCTACATCCTTCGCCTCTACTGATAGCTCTGCCTTTACTAGCTGCTGAATTACATTCTTGTAATCCTCTACTGAAGCTAGTGTGGCAGGAGCAGTTTCATTTGGCTTATCGCTCATTATCTGAATTACCTCCTGAGTAACCTTTGATTCATTTGAATCATTGAGTGTTCCAATTACATGAGAAACTAATGCGTCATCAAGATTAGATTCTCTCAACTCAGCATTTGTAAACGACTGAATTACAGAATCTCGATTTGCTGGTCTTGATACAATTCCAACACCACCAAACACGATGTTTCGTAGGACACGGCCAACTTCTTGGCCATTAAAAGCGCCTACTCCGCCATTAGCTCTCAGATACTTATCAAGGAATACAGTATCGTTATTTCTAGCAACTATCTTGTTTCCAAGACGATAGTCAAAATTACCATACCATGCTTCCATCGATACAAACAGTCTATCTTCGCTAGCATCCTTCACAATACGTGCAGATGCCTTGGGAAATAGATACTTAAAGATAACAGCTTCATTAATAATGTCGAAGTCATGCGGCATCACAAAGTCGGATGCGTGGACCACTTCTTCTGTTATTACATTGCCATCTTTATAGGACGCATAGGAGTTATACATTACTCCAATGATTTGATTGTCTTCAACAATCTTCTTCTTATCTTTAAGCTCTGCTAGAGCATTATCGAGAAGTTCACGGCCTGTATTATGTTCCCAATCAACTGGCTTATACTTTGGAGTTGCTCTTGCCTTCCACATTTCATCTGGAAGAAAGATATCATCGTTAGCATTTTTACCAGTGCTGACGAGCACAGAACGCATATAAAGTAAGTCGGGTTGTAGCTGCGGAGAATCAGAGGCAATCGCCCTGCTCGGCTCGCTTATAACAATTAGTGGGCTAAGTAGTTTGATGACTTCCAATGTAGTCTCCCGTATTTTCGCAACTGTATATTAATACACCAAGTTTTTAGTGGTATATCCATATCAGTCCGAGAAATGTAAAAAGTTGGTCTTATCCGTGCATAACATCTATAGTTATGACTCCTTGTTTTTTAACCCCTTTGATTTCTTTACAACATTTGGGTCTATGGTTGGAAAGAACTTCTGATTTATGTCTCTGAATACTGGCTTATGTATTAAAGAATCATCTGCTATATTTCCATTTACTACTGGAGTTACATCCTGAATATCTCTTGGCTGGCAAATTTTTTCCAACCAACAGTTATTTGGCACAGCCACATTTGGCTTACCTACATGAAAGTTATTTACCTTTGCTGGAACATCAGGGCCTTCTTCGGCCTGCCTGGCAACATCCGCCTTTTGGCGAGCATCTAGGTCCTTCTTTTTATTATCCAAACGTTCCTGCTTACTCTTCGGTTTCATCTTCAAACTCCTTAGTCCAGACAAATGCAACTGCAGATGCTCTAGCCTCTCGCCTATCTTGTGCGCTAGGTTCGGTCGTAAAGCTCGACAGTCTTTCCTGGACAATATTATCAACTGTGCCATCAATGCTTAGGTCGGTCCCCAAAATGCTTACAACATTCTCATCATCTACAGAGTCCCAAACGCTTAAGTTACTAAACACCGCGTATACTAGCCCCTCAAGGTTATCGCGGTCCTCTTTAGAGAGTTCCTTCTTATAGGTTAAGTCTCGCGCCTCAAGCATAAGATTTGTAAGGGCGTTCTCGACTATCTCATACGCCATGCCTGCACTTTTCTTTAGTGTCTCATATTGCGCGATACTTCCAAGTCCTTGGCCTTTTGGCTTAGTAACTCTCTTCTTTTTCTGTGGGATGCCTTTGGTTCCTGACTTAGGCCTACCATTACCGCCGCCCGAGTTTTGCTTGCGCTGTTGCATCTTCATTTGCTGCCTTTTCATTTTAACAGTTTCGGTCATCTGTTGTTTCTTAAGCTGCAAGTTCATTTTGGATTCTTTTTCACGAAGGACCATTTCCTTGTCCATGGTCTTATCGTCTTGCTCAAATTCCTTATCCATGATGTCCTCTTGGTCAAGGTCAGTCATTGGGTCAGTATAAGGGCCATGCTTAATGAGTAGTTCCTCATCTTCTGCAAGCTTCTTCTCGCGACGCATTCTCTCGAGTTCAAGGAAGGTATCCAATCCGAACACTTCGTGAACTGCCTCGGCGCTAATAACATTTCTATCGAGTAACTGGATAATAAGGGTCTTTTCCGCCTGCTCGTCTCTGAGTGACATCTGCCCAAACTTAATGTTTGGAATGTCTCTGTGGCCCATTGTTTCAGCCACAAGGCGAAGTTGGCGGTTAATCCACTTGAGAACCTCTCCGCGGCCCTCTTCCAATCTCTCTAGAAGGGTTCTTACCTGTAGGAACGCATTTGAGAACGAACCAGCGCTTCCATCCACAAGAATAGCTGGAATACCCAATCCTGCTAGAATATCCTTGTCAACACTCTGATACTTCTCAATACCTAAAATTTTGTCAATTGGTGGATAGTTACTCTCAATAGATACAGTATCATTCCATACGATGTTATGGCTGTATGTTGGAGTTCTAAGCATTTCGCTGAACTTCTGGAAGTGTGCAGGAGGAGCAATAAACCCATCCTTGAACGCGCCCAGCTTGAATATAGTAACGGCGTTAATTGTGCTGTTGACTACGCTCATATCCATCGCGCGTAGACTATTTTTGTACATGATGTCATTCATAACTGGCCAAACCATTGGGTCGGCCCAATCTTCATGGTCATCCTTCATGTAGTGGAATGTCCAAAGCTTAGCCTGGTCTAGCTCAACTTCGCGACTATCTTTGTTGTTTAATAGCGCCTTGAACTCTGGAGGCAAATTTACATCTGTCTCATCTAGAACATCTGCTTGTTGACTTTTTGCTCTAGTCCTAAGTTCTGTTAGTGTTTTCTCATCTAAAATGAATACCCACTTAGATTGACCAAAGAACTTATCTCCCTTAATATCCATTTGAAAAGGATTAAGTAGAGTATATCTCCACGGGATTAGACGTTCTCCAACTGGCTTGGCTTTCTCCTCATCTATTTCCTGATTACGCTCTGGTTCGGCTGGGTCATTGTTATCGGCCTTAGCCTTTCCGCGCGCGGACTTCATGCGCGTGTATGTGGGGTCATCTACAACTCCCATGGTAGTATAGACGAATGCATTGCCAAACTTATAGTAATATCTAAGGATGTCTTTGGCTCGGCCCTGTAGGTCTACGGATTCTGCCCATCTCTTATAGAACTTTTCAATATTCTGTCTTGGATGTTCAATAGTAAGTCCCTCGGACGCGAAGTTACACATTAGGTCAATAACGTTCTTTACAACGCCAAATCCTTTATATGCTTCTACCGCCAGAGCCATCTTCATTTTAGCTACGCTGGTATTTTTATTATAAGTAGTTCCAGCACCAGTAGTTGCGAATATAGATGGCGACAAATTTAGATTGCCACCAATACCTCCGCCTATACCAAATGGCTGTAGACTAAAATTACCCATCGCGAGCTCAAGTCCACGACCAAATTGTGGTGAGCCGCCAGCTATGCCGGCACCTCCGCCCATACCGCGCAGACCCCAGCCCTGATTTGTATCGCCCTGATATACAAACCCACGCTTTTCGATTTCGGCTGCCTTAACGGCTCGCATATCTGCATTAGCCATAGACGCACCTTCTACTGACTCATCAAGAGCAGCATGGGTGCGTTCACTAAGCCTATCTTGAATTTTAGAGTATTCCATTAAGTCCAATCCCTCTCGATATAATTGACGGAACAATCGCCGATACAATTATACAAAGATATATACACCTATAAGTAGTCGGCCCAGAAGCCCGGTTCTGGAGAAATATTTCCCATACCCTCTATCATATAAGTCCTTGCGGCATATGATGAAAGAAGTAGTGCTGAATACCTATCTTTTCTTTGAACCAAATTTATTGAAGATTCTGACTGAGTTTCTGGCAAGTCAAAGTGTTGAATGCCAGTTTTTGTAGCTGTAACCGTAATCATACACATTTCATTGACCTGAGCATCCATTTCATCCCATACTGGGTCGGTTATCTCGTCAATGTCTACTTCTAGATTACGCAGAGGGAATAATAACTTTTTATGCTCAATATCCGATGCCATACCATAGTTAGCTTCTGCAATCCATGTTGGAGAGAAGTTAACCATTTCTAGAATATGTAATCCCTCGTATCGTCTATGTTCAATTTCGTTGAAGCGCCAGATGAGCGGCTCTCCATATCCGGCAAGTTCTCTGTTTTGAAGGAGGTCTTCAATCGTAGTTCCTCCTCCTCCCTGGTCAATGGCGATACGCACGATGTTAAATTTGCGCAGAAGGTCACGGACTCTACGCATCGCTTCAACCCAATTTTTATTGCGCATTGAATCTGAGTAAACATTTCTATATGACCCATCTTTCATCAGTTTTACTATCGAGATAGCAAAGTTATCTGTTTTACGGGCAGGGTCAACTCCCATCACATATTCGAAGTTTGGGTCTCCAGATAGTTCGACACCGAACGACTCTAATCCATCTTCTAGTCCTGGAGTTGCATCATTAATAGATGAACGCTTGTAGAACCCATCTGAATCGTTGGGAAACATACATTCATATTCCATGGAGAACAGAGCCTTGGGCATAGTTGCATATGCTTGGTTAATCTGCTTTTCATCCATGAATCCTCGAGGAATGCCCGTATACGGAATCTGAATTATGGCGTAGTCTCTATAGTCAAGGTTACCCTCTAATTTGATTCCATCGTCCTCTGTAAATTCTTTATTAATTTCCTTGGCATCACCAACAAAGCCATTGTCAATAATTAGTTTGTGAATTGAGTATAGTTTCCAGAAGTGGTTAAAGCGATAACTAGCGGTTCCACTATAGATAATTTTGTTACCGATAATACGCTTACGGTCGCCCTCTTTAAGTTGTCCACGTCGAATGCGGTCATCTTCAAGGGCTAATAATTTAGCTGCTTCTACGGGGTCCGCAGACACGGCAGCGAAGCCTCTCACGACTACCTGGAAGATTTCTTCTGGGATAGAAGCATACTCGTCGCAGATAATATCTGTGGCGCGAATACCTCTAATTTTTTCGCCATTACCAAGCGGCAATGCTTTAATGCTTGACTCACCAATAATCATTTCCCACGAATCGTTCTGCTTGCTGATATTCGCAGTAGCAGATTGGATTAGAGGCGAGCCTTCCCAAATCTTTAGTATGTAATCGAATACAACCTTAGATTGTCTGAATGATGCCGCGACAATAACTACTTTTGAACCTTGGACAAGTATGGCGCGCAGAAGCGCATATACTCCAAGCATAAATGACTTGCCACCGCCTCGGGTCATAAGAAGGATTGGGAATGTTTTATCCCAAAGCGTCTGTAAAATAACAGACTGGAATGGCGCCAACTCTAATGGCCTACCTTTCCACTTCATGAGGTTAAATGTCGCGAACGTTAAATTGTTTAGGCAGACATCGACGAATTCTTCATACGAATCATCAAAACGACCATAGCGTTCAAAGAACGGATTCCTAATCTCGTTCGTGCTATCAATCTGATATGTTATCGGAAGCCGGTCCCTATTTAGGATTTGCGGGTCGCCCATCTTTCGAAATTACTCCATCTTCGCAATACTGGAAAAGCTTTGCAAGTAGATTACGAACATACGTCTGTGCTATATCTGTTCTCTTATCTGTGAACATGACATGGGCGCCATACTTGACCTGCAAAGAAATTAGTGATGCATGTATGAACTCGGGAGTAACCTTACTATACCTAAATCCACCATCGATATCTTTCAGTGTTCCTTCAATAATGATATAACGAATTGGATATTCTAAAGCTCTATCCATTTCTTTCATGAATCTCTCGCGGCCAAACGTCAAGGTTCCCCATAGGTCTCCTATTGTCTTGCGCTCAATCATTATAAGAGTTTCATAGCCCTTTAGAGAATAGTCACCAGTATCTAGTTTTTTGACTTCGACACCTTCGCAATTAGCACTAGCTCTGAATTTCCATCCAGAACCATCCTTCTCGCGACTGTCGCGAAGTATCGTAAATTTGCCATAGTCTTTCTTGGCCATACTACTTTCCTAACAAATATCGATTTTTAGTCATTTCGTCAGAACATTTGTCTTTGTAGATTTCCATAAGTCCGGCTTGACGACCCAACTCTTCTCTGGCCATCTTATTTCTATACATCTGGACTACGGTAGCTATAGTTTCTTTGTGTTCTTTCTCTTTAGATAATCGCTGTGTTCTGGTTGTATTTAGTATTTTCTGATACTCGACAAACTTCTTTTCAGCCTTATCAAGAGCTTCGTAGAGACCATATACCAACGGAGCATCTTCTAAGCTCTGGTTAGCTTCCATACTCTTAATGCGCCTACGCATACGTGAAATAGTAATGTCTGCCATAATCATATGGTGTAGAGCATCTTCTTCTGAATGCTGTAATGAATCTACGCTATCAATAAATGATAGATATTTGTGCTTATAGTATTCAAACTCATCTTCATGCAGTTCTTGCTTGAGAAGTTCGGCGCGCTCGTGGTTCTTATCAAAGTTTTCCTTGTAGATACTTAAGCGCTCATCTTTATCCATGTTGGCAAATGAAATCTCTCTTTTGCCTTCATTGATATTATTCTTAATAGCCTCATGAACCGTCTCTCTAGAAGGTCTGCCAACCGTTTTCATCCACCCGAACTTCTTGCGTTGCCTGGCGACAGATTCTTCTGTTCGAGATAGTAATTTAGCTATTTCTTTATCCGTATGAGATTGCCAATTGTTCTCAATGAACTTTAGCTCCTCTTCGGTATAATGGTAGTTTTTAGACATGCTTTTCTGCGCTCAGCACTTCTAGTATATCGAAACGGCGCGGGCGCCCTCTTCTGGGCTTTCCGTTATCGATACGGCAGGCAAATACATTATTGCCGTCTTTACGACGAACAAGATATATGTCGCCTTCCGTCTCAAATGTATATCCTTCAGAGACCTTGCCAACGCAGCAATTTCTTACGCACGGCCCTGTATTGTGAGGATAGATTGTGAAAGGTGGTCCTGGGTCCGGCCCGATGCCGCTTACGCTATCGCCATCCTCGCTTAGTTGGTGAATTTGGCATAGAGGCCCCTGCACGTAGCCAATACATAGAAAACGCTTAGTCATGCCAATAGTGCTGACTAACTTCTTCTTCTCTATATAGGCTTCTTGTCTTGGTGGCAGCGTTACCTCTAGATGTCCTAGTTGGGCTCTTAGATTAGTAATGGCCAATTTATTTTTAATCACATATTCGGAGAGACGCTCCCAGGTTGGTGCAGCATCTTTAATTGCATCTTCAAAAATTGTCTCACCATTAGACAATGATGCTATCCATCTACTTTTTGGAACACTTTCATCTACCTTGCGGCAAAGAATAATGTCATTCATGAATTTTGTTTCCCTTTCTTGAATTACAACTACGACAGGCAATTGTAACATTGTCGAAAGTATTTTCTCCACCCTTACTAATTGGCTTAATATGGTCTATCGTCAAATCCTCGCTAGAGCCACAATAAACACAGGCAGTAATAGTATTTTGCAGTTGTTCTATCTGTTCCGGTGAAAGGTCATTGCGACCATTGCTAAATTCTAAAGCTCTACGCTTTAGTTTATAACTACGCTCTTTGGTTGGGTTGGCTTTGCGCCACTCTCTAAGATAATCTTTATTTTTAGTGCGCCATTCTTTCATGGCCCAATATCGCTCTTGTGGGTCTAAATTTTGTCTATAATTTTTATCACGCAGTTTAGCTCTATCTAAATTTTGCTGACGCCAAACGGCCTGTTGCATATTATAGCATTTGATACATAGTTTTCTATGATGAACAAAATTATCTGAAGATTTTGTTTCACAACAATCAGTACAAGTTTTAGTTGACCAATCTTTAAGCTGTTTAGTTTTGTGGTAGTTGTCGGATAATTTTCCCTTATTCTTTTGATACCACTTTTCTTTGTAGGCTCTAACTTCTTCTTCTTTACCTTTATTTCTCAAATCACGTTGTTCATACGAACACTGTTTGCATGTTCTACTACGACCAAGAAGACATTTTTTGTCCTTAGAAAAATTATCTAAGACTTTTTCCTGTCCACATCTATTACAAATTCTATTACCATTATCTAAATCATTACGAATCTGGTTTTTCATAATAGAAAACCCTCCTGCTCTACAAATATTAGAGTCTAGGAGGGTCTATGAGTCAGTAACTAAATTCCGGCTCTAGAGGAATTCTGTTTCCCAGTAGAACCCGAGATTTGTCTTCTCACCGATACTTTCTGGCGATACGCTCAACGCAACGTAAAAATTCTGTACTCCACTAGGAGTTTCGCTAGTTCTGTTATCCATCGCTAGCGTCGAGCCAGAACCGTAAATATCAGTCCAGCTTATATCTCCAGAACCATATGTTCCAACGGAATGCTTTCTAATCTCAGCAGCATATACAGTTACTCCAGATGGGTCGTTATTAATGCTGTTGCGGTCAAAAGCTCTAAAGGAAGTATTCTGAGTTCTGATAGCGCTATCAGTCGTCAGTGTAATCTTTAATGTCGACTCAGCATTATCAATATTACGAAGCTCTGTTGCAGTAAGTTCACTGGCAACATATGCGCCAGATGAGTTAAACCAACGAAGATTCGGAACTTGACCATGGTTGGTAGTTCCATTATCATTCGTTACAAAGCTTGTATTGTTATATTCGGCAACTCTAATTGAGAAACCAAAGTTAGCGCCGAAAAATCCAAGTGTGTCGTTGTCGCCAGAGTTTGCGGGCAGAATTTCATTTACTCCGTCGCCGCCTCTCCAGCCTATTGTAGTAGCCATTAATCATCTCCTATAAGGGTTAGTTGTGTTATAACCTCTGTAGCTATGAAGGGCTTCCGCCAGCAACGCACCAGAATTTAATCCTGAAGTATGTCTTTTATGAAAATTTGAATCAGTCTACGTTCTCTAAGTGAAACATCATCTGGGTCGCCGTAAAGTATATTATTAAGTGCCGGCTTCAATGATTCATCAATACGCTTAAGAAGAAACCTCTTCATGTCCTCTATTTCGACTTCCTGCTCAGCATTATAGTCGCGGACATTATCTCCAATACGCTCTAAGCTTATTGGATGTTTTACTGTAATCTTCCTTTGAAGATTTTGTTTGAAATTGAGCCATCGTTTACATACCGTCTGAAGGTCATCAGCATCGTTATGTAAGTCCTTACAATCATTATTGCAAGGTGGCGTTACTCTAATATAGTTATCACGCTTTAAATTTTTTAACGCATTGTCTACACATCGTCCGAAGAAATTAACTAACTTCTCATCGTTTACCCTAGACATTTCAAAATGGTCCAGGACCCTATAACAAATCAGACGAATTTCTTGTCCTATATCATCCTCTGCCCAACAGTCGAATGTATATGTGTGTGACTTTACTTTTACTAGGTATTCTACAATGTCTGAGATATCATCATAGGAGAGTTTAGACTTTTTCTTCTTCGCCTTCGCCCTCTTTGAACTCTGCAATTGTATTCCTTTCTATCGCCTCAACATAATCCTCTTCTGATGCAACGGATTTGGTAGGCTTTGGATTTATTATACCTGGACAAGCCCTAGAAATGATTTCTGGCTTTAACATTCTATCAATCTTTTCATCGGCCATGACTAGTCTCCCTAAGGCACTCAACTATGGCGAGTGCCTCATTTTCAGTGATAAGCTCTACTGAGCCTCCACATCCACTACCACATATAAGAGTCTCGGGTAGAGATAGTTGTTCAGAACAAATAAACACCTGTTCGCAATTACGACACTTAAAATACAGCATAATCGTCATCCTCCTTAAAATAATACACCAATAAAAGAACAAAGAGGGGGCTAAACCATATTTAATGGTCGCCCCCTCTTCATAACTACTTAATTGGACAGATGTTGCCCTTGCATTCCATTTCTCCCTGAGATGTCATACGAGGACCAGTATAATTGTCAAATTGTTCTTTTGAAATTGCTGTGTAAGGAGGTTGTGGTCTATCTCCCGCTCCACGAATAACCGTCGTTCCCTTTAATTCTGGCAGGAACCGAATAATCGTATGATACAGCTTTTTCTTTGCAATTCCCTTATCTGGCAAATTAACAGTAAAACTAATGCTGTTGTCTACAAACTCTCTTTGCAACATAGCTTGGAGTGCCAAAGCATCTTCAATATCAACATCTTCCTGACCTTCTACAATACTTGGGTCCATGCCAAGCATTTCCATTTCATCAACCAGCCTAACCTTACACCATAACGAAACCACTGTGGTATCTGGAGTATAGACGCAAGGCTCCATATCAAAGCCTTTGGCTTTAAATTCGATAAGCTTTGGGTCATTATTGGCAAAACGGACATTGCGGATAAAGTATTTGGCGAAAAGACTTTGTGCTCCTTCTCCCTTTCCAGGCAGCTTTGCAATAGTTCCAGTCGGCGCAATCGTAGTATTCTTAATTGGACATGGAATTCTAAGCAGATGGGAATATTCCTGAGCTTCCTTCTTTATTTCCTGAAAGAAACTGTGTAATGTCGCTCGGATACCATAGTCTCTATGGCTTTCACTGTAACGAATACCTTGTTTACAGACCCATCCCTGATAGCCAAAGAAACCAACTCCAATGCGCCTATTGCGACTTACGACTTCCCTCTGTAGAGAATTAGATATATCTCCAAAGGTCGCGCGTATAAGGAACCGCGCCATTAATCTAAAGGCGTTCTTGGCTCCCTCAGCGTCGTTATAGAAGGCATCCAGATTAACGTGGCCCAAGTTGCAGTTCTCCCATGGCATCATAGAAATTTCACCACAAGGATTGGTGCAATATACCTCGTCTACTTCACCTACTTGTGATAGCGACGAATTCCAGAACCCCGGTTCTCCAGATGCGGATAGACCATCGATGCATTCTTTGTACACCTTTTTCGCCCATTCATCTCCTCTGTGATATGCCCTAAAGAATGCATTATCAATTTCTACAGAAATATTGGTTGTAAAGTGTGCTAATCTTGCAGCATCTTCCTTGCAATGGATGAAAGAGAAAATATCTTCATCTTTCCAGTGTTTCATGGCCATACGTGCTGACCGGCGCACATTGCCCGCCACCACACATTCTGCAATATAATGGTCCATAAGCATGTGGTCGAGTGATGCAAGTTTTTCGCCAACCCTGCTATTTAATAGGCTGGCTATCTTATCCAACATATCAATGAGGGAATAGGGCCCAGACGCGGTTCCTCCGAATCCTCGGATGGGTGCGCCGTAGGGCCTAATATTACTAACATCAAAGATTAGCGCAAAATTCTGTCCAAAGATGGCCTGAGTGATTACCGCATTAAGTGCTTTAACCCATCCTTCTCTACTATCCTCTATGCGAGAACAGCCGGCCCATGTATAGTGAAATTCGTCTGAAAGCTTGCTTGCAAACTTTGCGTAATCTGGATGGTCTGGATTGCACACAAAGTGGATGGACGTTTTATTCTTTACGGCCCCATACTTCTTAATGTATTTATTGGAGTAATTTGCTCCAACTCCTCCACCCTTCATTAGCTCATCAAACGTGAAGGTGTAGTGCTCCGCCAAATTATCTGTCCATCCTGCTGTATGGCAGTTTTTAGTAAGTTTGCCATTTCCAATAACAAATGTTTCCGTTTCCGGCTCGACGGCACAATATACTTCCTCAATTCTATCAGTCTCAACTACGCTCGTAACCCTTACTGCTTTATTATAAGGAGTTGGAGCACCATTCCAGTTTTTAATATGAATTGGATTAATGAGAATGGTTGGGTCAAAAGAAAGTCTTCTAAATCCAATAACGTATAGAGGTTTGTCACTACCATCAAATGGAGATTTTTCTCTCTGTAATCTAATATTAGTTGCTAACAATCCAACTCTATAAGAAATTTTGGAAATAAACTCTAGCACTTCTCTAGATGCTTGATAAATAAATACCGAGCCCTTCTTGTCTACATATCCATCGGCGGCAATTAGTCCAGCCATAAAACCATAAAGATATTCTAGTGGTTCATTTTGACATGGAAGCTCTTTCCACTCTCTTGGTAATTTACCAACATATGCATCGCAATAATCAGGATTTGTTACATTAAAACCATTGTCTGAGAAAATTTCAGACATAGTACTAGATGTAGCTCCAAACATCTGAAGTTGAACTTTATTCATGCCCTGCCTTGAACCATCTCCAAATACATAGCCGTGCATTACTCCACGAGTAAAAAGTAAACAATCCGATGATGGTTTTGGCGCAGAAACATAAGGAATATCGTGGCCAACTAGATTTTCTGTAATTACAGGATTTTTTCTCTTATTTACTTCCCACCTATGATTGGCTGTGGCAAACTCCACAGTTCCATCTGCGAACTCTATTCTATAAAGTTTTTGCTTACCAAACACCTTTATCTCCGCAGGACGATATTGCCCATTTTTCGATAACACGTTAACTGACTGTCCAACAAGTTCTTTAATTTCAAAGATACCCTTATCTGTATGTACTTTAGTTTCAGCACTTACACAGTTAAATAGAAACTGGCGTCCAGGGACGCCAGATACCCAGAGGTGTCGTCCTGCTGGCAGTAATTTGAATTGAAGCATGGAAGATATTAACTGGTCTCTCTCATTCTTCCAATGGAATTTTTTGGGCACAAGGGCCAAGTTACCATCTACCGTGCGTGTTACTGTCTCTAGCCAATTCTCCTTTTTACCATCTGGCTTCGCGCGCGAGTATGTGCGCTCGTATACTTCTCTGCCAATCGGTCCCCAATTATATGTATCCATAATGTCTCTTGTCATAATCTTAATCCCTCTTTTGTCCTCTTAATTCGCCACTCTCGCCATTGCCATTTGGCGGTATCCATAATACACCGGAGCGCCACCAGTAAACCGTAAGTGCGATGAGCGCGGCAATTATGCCAGCGCTCACTATATAATCATATTTACTTACATTGCTTATTGACATCTAACATCCATTTAAAATCCCCAATCCTCATAAATTTCGAGGACGGGCGGTTTTAACTTATTCGACTTATCTCCACCTATTTGCTTATTACATAGGGAACATTTCCAGGCATTTAACTTATGATTTTGATACCAGCTATGACCTTTCATCATACATACGTTATTCCAACCTAAATAATCATTGGACATTTAACTATCCTTTCCCATTATTAAATTTGTGATAAGTGCTATAGTGAACAGTGCAAATAATATGATAAAGAAATAATAAAATACTTCAATCATTTTTCACTAGTTAGCACTAAATATTCATCGTGAGACAACTTTCTATATCCTATCATTTTAAGATGTTCCAGGTAGGATATAGATGAAGCATCAAGAACCGCGGCCTCTAGCGTTCCGCCCGCTGTGTGAAATTCGACCAATACTGTGTTTGGCGTGCATAGCAGGATGCATAGCCTCTGTAGTGGATAACTGGCCGAATCGTCCGTTAATACAAACCAAACGAAGTCGCCTCTCTTCTTGGAAGTAAATAGGCGGCCCAGCTCCAACCCTGCATCACATGATGACATGCGGAGGTTTGCTGATGTATCCATGGTGGCCTGACTAAGATGACCGTAGTCCTCTTTCCATTGGGCCATTTCTTCTTCTGTCATAGTTTGCCACCACCTGGGGTAGGTTGGTCAGAACGCGGATTGTAGTATTCGTTTAGCTGCTCCGCGAGCGCGTGAATTACATCGAATAAGAATTCAGTCTCTTCTATGTGATGAGCTAATAAATTCCAATAGTCCTCTTGGAATGGTCCAACACCATCTCCAGGCTTTTGCTCGTATGCTTTGACTTTGACCCAGCTATCGTCTTTGGGTTCAAGAATCTGTTGTAGAAGTTCTGTCGTGATTTTCATTTTGAATTGCCTCTGTGGCCGGTTGTGTTAGTTATACTGGAACATCCCAATGATAAACTGCCTTATTATTATTGATGCCTGCGTTTATTTCTAGGAGTCTACTTGCCGCTTGATAGCGCGCCTCGTATATTGTTGTGTAAATAGGATGCCAATCAAATTCTGGTTCACGCCTAAATGATGGCGTATGCCAGTAGTGAGCCTGGTCTCTTCCCCATTTGCGACATATCCAAGTGCCATTGTTTTTATCGGTCCAGTTGTTGCCGTCGTTCACTTTTTCATGCTTCATGTACTTCCAATCAATAGTCCACTCAAACACCATCCTATAGAGGCCGCTTTCTCTAAGACGCAACTGCCAGTCGTTATCTTCCCAGCCGCCTCCGCGAAACCGTTCATCAAACCATCCATTGAGCAGCGTCATTTTTTTATGAATGCAAAAGCCGCCGTAGTGCATTAGATTAATTTGCAGGTATTTGCCCGTGGCAATTTGTTCTTCTAGCCATTCCAGCCAGCCAGGCTGGAAGATACCATCATCGTTGCAGACCAACACCCAATCGGTTGGTGAGCGAATTATGCAATGATTCCAAAGCTGGGCGAGTCCACTCTTCTCCGTATTGATATTATACTCAATGGCTGGGTAGCCGTATTGCTGGCGAAGGCCATCCATGTATTTGATGGTTGGGTCACCAGGTTCAGGCGAATCGCTCACTACCAAAAGGTGTGGACGATTGAAGGAATTTGTGGTGGATAGAAATGAATCCACGAAACGGGCTAATTTGGGGAGCCTATGCCTTGTTGGGACGGCAACTGTAATAATTGGATGCACTAGTTTCTCCAATCCGTTTCTACTTTTCGGATAATTCCAATACCAAACTGAATTGGCAAAACTGTATATTCAATACCAGCCAAATTTCTAAGCAGGCTATTTATCTTGTAGGCATCTCCACAGTGTCTATGAGATGTAAAAGCTTCAGATGGTGGCCACATATCGTGTAAAATCATTAATCCTGAATCTGCCTTTAGCCATGGTAAAAAATTCTGAATGTCTTTCCATACTGATTCTTTTGAGTGGTCAGCATCAATGAAGATAAAATCAATTGGAAGACGTATTTCATCCGACCACTTCTGTGCAAATTGCTCAGTGCTCATTATGTGCTTATGTAGATTCGAAGGACTACTATTTAGAAAGTTATCAAAGCTAACTAAATCACATGCATAGGCAGTGCCTACCAATGGTAAGGAACGATTGAGTGTAACCGCGCCACAAACCCCCAATTCTACATATATGGAGGGTTTTAGCTGCTTGAGCAAAACTTCGATGAAATCACAATGCCAATTGGTCATTAAGAGCCTCTGTAGAAGGTTTAATAGGGAGGAGAGAGTTTTGCTGCCTCTACTATTGTTCACTGCACCTACCTAGGACAGATTCGGCCGCAGGTCATTTGTCTGTTACTTGCCGGCCTTGTATTAAAGTTGTCGAATAACCTAAGGAGCTTTGCTTTTCAAAGGGGTGAATAAGATGTAAAGGAGGTTGTATTAAGATAAGATTTTTCCATTGAAAACTTTCTAAAGGGTCACCGCTAAGCCGGAAGGTTCCGGCTGAACACAACTAATTGTTGTGGATTATTATCGGGACCAACCCCGCCAAAAGGCGGCCGGGTCCCCTTTTCGCTACAAACGAAAAACCCCCCGGCACCCTCCTGGTCGGCTCGAGCGCCGGCAGCAACCTGTAGATGTTATGTTGAACATATGTACTACATAAGGTCTACAAGCTGGAAAGCCGCCATTCTGGCTGCTGCCGTGCCCATCACGTCGACGATAGCTCGGAAACGAGCCTGTCATGCGGGTTTGATGACTTTCTTCGGAATTATGACTTTGCTGCCTGAGAGCTTGGTAAGATGCCATCTCGAGCATCTGACAGAGACGGAAACGAAACGGAGCCGACGACATGACGAACATGCTGCCTCTTCAGATGGTCAAGCTCTCGCCCCTGCCGATGGCCGTTCGCCTCCTCTTCGTTCGCGTCAACGATGGCTGTGGCGACGCGTCTCGGTTCTGGTACGAACCTGCTGCCTCGTGGGGTTTCGACAACCTGGCGCGCGGTAGCGGTGTCAACGTCTCTCTCGCCCGTCCCGTCTAGTCTCTCAACCTACCAACCTGTCCCAAAGGAGGATTGACCTGTGAACCGCCGACCCGACCCGACCGAGACGATGGCGACGATGGAGGCAACGCTGGCCAGTGCCCGCGAGGCCTCCGCTCGCGCCGTCATGATGCGTGCCTTCGGGGATGACCTGGCTACCGCGCGAGACACGCGAAGCGCGCTTGAGTACCTGCGTGCGCTCCAGGGCATCGCTGGCAACCTGGCCGATGACCTGGCCGAGGCGCTTGCTGACCGGGCGAAGGTGCCTGCGTGACGCGCTCGAATCCGGTCCGGCCCGATGACCTTCCTCCTCCTGACCTGGCCAGCGTGCGCGGTAGCTTGCTCTCAGGCGAGCCTACTACGACCTGGCGATGTGGCGTGACTGTCGACCCGACTACCGTGGCCATCTACGGCATCAACGGGCGAGAGACGCGCACGGGGGGCGCAGGTTGGCTTCACGCGACCTGCCGCCTGTCCGGTACTGACCTGCTGATGCTCTTGGGTCATGGTCGGGGCACGGAACCCACCTGGGCGAACGTCGCGACGTTCAAGGGTAAGCAGGTTACCTGGCGAGGCCTGGCTACCGATGTCAACCTGGTGCAGGGGATGCGCGCTCGCCTCCTCCTCTGCCTGCTTCGTACGCTCGGGTTCAAGGTCATGGATGCCGTGTATGACGATGGCAAGCTCTTGCCCACGGACAGGGTTATGGTCGGGGCAACCTGCCAGGCGGATGGCTGTCACAGGTTGCTTACCACGCCCGAGAGCATCCTGAGCGGGTACGGCCCGACCTGTGGGGGACGCGTCAAGGCTCCTCGCACCTGGGCGAACGTGAGTATCGCTGACATGATGGCGGCGCGCGGTAAGGTGCCCGGACAGGTCAAGTAGGCTGGTACCGTCCCCCGGGAAACCGGGGGACGCAACCAGGTTACTTCACTCAACTACCAACCTGGCTACTAAGGAGGCAACGATGAACGTTTGGGACATACGAGCGGTGTACCGTGCCATCGGCATCACGAACAAGGGAAATGTCATCCCTGCTGAGATGGGCCTGCGCATCAACTACGCTGGGATGCCGCTGACCGTCGAGCCCAGCGCGACGAAGCGCCAGCGGCTGTACCGCATCTTCGTCACCTGCACCTGCGGGAAGGATGTCCCCTACTGCAAGATGCCGCAGCATCTCAGCGGGAAGCGTCACAAGGGAGATGCTCCCATCCCGATGACGCCCGAGGCGCTGGCCATCAAGGCGGAAGATGACGCACGGTACTTGGAGTACAACAAGCGCATCAACCAGGCCATCGTGACCTACCAGCTTGATGGGATGTCTCCCTACCAGTAGGGAGCGCGCTACCCTTCCCCCCGCGCAAGCGGGGGAAGCATAGCCTGCTCTCAACCCCAACATGATGAACAAGGAGGATGTCATGCGTAAGCTCGAATTGGATGCGGCCGATGTTCGTACGCTCTCTCTGGCGCTGCGAGATGCCAGTAGGCAGGGCATTCGTCTCTCAGAGTCGACCTGCGATGTCATGGTCAAGCTCGACCGATACCTGGCTGACTGTTCGCGCGAGCTCCGCGCCAACAAGCCCATCATCCAGGACAGGGAAGGTGGCGTCCTTCTCACATGGGAGCGCGTGATGCCGGAACCGCTCGAAACTCCGCCCACAACCTGCCGCCTGTGCGGCGAGCCAGGATGCGCAGGTCCGCTCAACGGGCACTGATGCTCGAGATGAGTCGAATCGGGATTCGTCCCGGTTCTGGCTCATCTGGCCCAGCGAGTTTGAGACGGAAATGAAACGAAGATGTAACTGACGTTACAGGAGACGGAAATAAAACGATTGGGCCCAATACTATAAAAAGATGTATTTAAATACAATAAGATTGATAAGAGATATAAATGATATTGTATTTGTTGTTCAAGCGTATCTCACCCCGCCGCGCCATGAGACGTAAATGGAACGCTCTTGGTGGAGATGGAAATGAAACGGAAACGGCAAGGATGAGATATGAATGAGACGGAAATGAAATGGAAACAAGACGCAAACGAAACGAAGCCATGAGACGGTAATGAAACTGTGACACGCTCGAGAGACGGAAGCGAGACGTAAATGGGAAGGATGGGGATGGTCGATTTGAGATGATAAGGTAGCGTCGCAACCAGGCTACCTGGCCACCAGGCTACCTGGTGGCGCGCAATCGTGTCATCCAAAAGCGAAGCATCTCGAGCCGCAATGTGTCCAAATGGCGCCACCGACAACGGGATTGCAAAGGTTTAGGTTGGCATTCCGAATGCTTCAGCTTCGTTCGGCCAAGAACGGCCAGGAGGTTTCCCGTGACTGAGGCAGCTTTGACCTGTGGGATGTGGCGCGGTATCACGACCCCGATGGGATGGGCTCCCCCTACCGTCCCTTCCGACATGGTGGGCAAGGCCGAGGCGAAGCGCAGCGACGCCAAGGGGTTCACGAAGTACTGCGCCATCATTGCAGCGGTCCTGGAGCTCTCCGCCGATGGTCTCGTTCGCGATGGCAAGGTCGTGAAGGAGGCGGACCTGGTCGTCAACATCCTCGACGGCATCAAGGAGGCCGCTGAGGCCGCCAACGCGCTGCGCAAGCAGGCCGAGCAGGTCAAGGCCGAGGCGCTGGCCCGGGCACAGAGGATGGAGAAGCTGGAGGCCGACATCAAGGAGGCCCAGGCGAAGGGCGGTATCACCTACGAGCAGATGCTCGCGTGGGCGAACGTTGCGCGCGAGTCTGGCGCGTACCTTACGATGCACGGTGGGACCGACCAGGGTTCCGGCATCTCCATCCGGTTCACCCAGGCCGCGCAGGTCGCGACCGCGCCCCGCGCGCCGCGTGAGGCGGGCGGTGGGAACAAGGGCGGGACCGAGACGCGTAGCAGCGCCTACGCGGAGGTGATGCGCGAGCGCAAGAAGATGGGCGCCTCCTGCCCGCACAACATCTTCCGCGATGGGAACAAGGCCGATGGGTGGACGTACCGCGATGGACTCAACATCCTGACCGAGCCACTCTCCAAGTACCTCCAGAGGGTGTACCCCACCTGCCAGGCCGCGGTGACCCTGCGCGGGTACGACGACAGGCGGAAGGCCGCCAAGCTCTCCGCGTAGCGCGTGCTACCCGCCCCCCGCGTACAACCTACGCGGGGGGCGGGTAGCCTGCGTCACGTTCCAACCCTAACCTCTGTAGAAAGTAGGCTGTTTCAATGGGCATTCTTCGCATCATCATCCGTCGGTGCCGCACCTGCCACCTCCTGTTCGGTCCCGTCACGTCGCGCGATGCGTGCGAGACCTGCATCAACAGCGCCATCAATCGTCGTAACAAGCTGGCCAGGTAGCCTGTGGCGGCCTGCAAGTATCTCTATCTCTACATTGTCGAGGGCAGGGGACATTTCCCTCTCGATATGCTCAGGAGGGATTCGGCCTGGCCTGCGTCGAGCGATGCCGTCAACGATATGACCTTCATCAAGGAGGAGGCCAGCAACCTGCGGCGCGTCGAGATTGCCTCCCACGAGGAACCGACCGTCGCGCGATGGGAATCGTTCGGCTGGCGCATCGCCACCCAACGCAAGATGAAGCGATAAGTTTCGTTTCCGTCTCGACCGGCTGGATTCGTTCCAGCCGGTCTCACCCGGCAATTTCTGCGACGAAAATGAAACGGTAATAAACCTATTCCTACGGTGTTTGAGACGAAAATAAGACCCAAATGTGACGCATATGCCAAAGGACCATTACCGTCACAATCCCGTCTACCCAAACGGCACGCACGCGGCGCGCATGAGACGAAAATGCAACGCTTCTTTGACGCAAATGAAACGAACCGCGACATGGATGAGACGGAAATGAAACGTTCCATCCAATCGCTCACGATTGCCCTTTCGCCCACCATGGAAGGAATGAGACGGGAATGAAACGAAAATGGAGATGGAGATGGGACAGCAACGGAGGGTATCGGTATTGAGACGGGAATGAGACGATTTAATGATAATGAGACCGAAATGGGCTTAATCATCCTAAAGAGGTCGAAATGAGACGAAAATGGAACGAAAATGGAACGTATTTGCTAGAGTTACAGCGAATGAGACCGAAATGAGTCGAAAAACGTAAACCCTTGCCGCAATTGAGACGAAAATGAAACGAATGGGGTTTTGGCCCGGATTATCTGACCCCAACCAGAGGGGATTAGAAGAAACGAGACGAAAATGAGACAAAAACGGTCCGAACACCATAGGAGAGTATGGCACCAATGAGACGGAAATGAGACGAGAATGGGCCGATTCTGATGGGATGGAAACGATGTAAGTTGTTGGGGCATAAGAGTTTAGGGAAAGCGATTAATAGGAGGGCCAGGTAAACACGAGACGCAAATAAAACGGAAGTGAATCGTAAGCCGATAGTCCTTATGAGCATGACACAGTTATGAGACAAATATGCTACGTATATGTGACGGGTAAGGAACGGGGGGTTTGGTGAGACGGAAATAACACGATTGGGGGGAATCCCCCTCCATTAATCCCATTGCGATGTAGGCCCTCTAATGAGACGGTAATGCTACGAATCTGCTGGGTTTCATCGCCTCGGAATCTGAGACGGAAACAAAACGAACGGTGAAACGAGAATGCTACGAAGGCTGAGACGGAAATAGAACGCACTAGGAGGCCGAAAACGAGATGATAAGGGTACCTCTGCACCTGGCCACCTGGACGCCATACGCAAGGACTGTGCCATGACTCAGCGCGTCATGAGGTATGCATCAAATCTGATGCGGATGGATAGGCTGTATCGATGCGTCTCGAGTCGCATTTGCCGATTGAGACGATTCTGTGTCCGTTTGGCGACACTGGCCACGGTACCGCAAGGGTTTAGGTTGGCATCCCTCTTGCTACTGTCACTCTTGCCGCAAGGGCCGAGGCGATTGTGCTTCGGCCTGCGCAGGACCCAACCTGCTTCCTACAGAGGACGTGATTCCATGAGCGAGACGACGACACTTCCCTCCACCCTCTTCCGTGGCATCTATGTGCCCTCGGCCACCTGGCAGCCGCCGGTCATCACCGAGCCCCTCCTCTCCAAGGCCAAGGCCAAGAGGGCCGAGGGTGAGAAGCCCTTCATCAAGTACGCCATCAACGGTGCCCTGGCGATTGGGCTGGATGAGCTCGTCGAGGGGATGACCTTCAACGGCAAGCCCATCAGGCCCGAGTACCTCTTCGCGACCATCCTCGAGCACCAGGTCGAGGCCGAGGAGGCGGCTGCGAAGCGGCGCGCGGAGGCCGAGGAGGCCCGCAAGGCTCACGAGGCCAAGGTGGCGAAGGTCGCCGGCCTGGAGGTCGAGATGAAGAAGGCCATCGCGGAGAAGCCCGAGGCGGTGACCTGGACGATGCTCCTCGGCTGGGCCACCATCGCGAAGGAGAGCGATGCGTTCCTCTCCATCCACGGCGGCGAGGGCGAGGGGGCGGGTCTCTTCCTCCGGTTCAAGGGGACGGCCTCCTCGACCGGCGCTCCCCGCGCTCCCCGCGCCACGGGAGGCGGCAACAAGGGCGGGACCGAAACCCGCGTGTCGGCCTACGCCGAGGCCAAGCGATTCCAGAAGAAGGGAGGCGCCCCCCACGACATCACCCGGACGGGCGTGAAGGGCTCCTACGCGTTCTTCGACCACGGCAAGGCCATCGCCGGGCCCCTCTCCAAGTACCTGCAGGCCACCTACTCGACCTGCCCCTGCTCCGAGTCGCTGAAGGGGTACGATGCGCGACGCAAGGAGGCGAAGAAGAACGCCGCGCCCTCGACCTAGCATCTAGCCTCTCCAACCTCCGGGCGCCATAGGTGCCCGGAGGCTACTAAACTAGGCCATACGGCCCGTCTCCTGCATCACGTTTAATCAACCCACGAAAGAGGACTGATTCAGATGGCGAAACACAACGAGGTCAAGGTGGGGGAAGTCTGGACGATGAAGATTGGGGCGAGGAAGAAAGCCCCGGTCCGCATCCTCTCCGAGACGGCCCCCACGACGAGGTGGTGCCCTCGGACGCACCGTGATGTGATGGTGGGCCGGAAGGGCTGGAGGGTCCTCTCACTGGAGGGCCGCAAGGAGGAGAAGAACATCACCGCCGCCAAGCTCCGCCTGCACATCCGCAACGCCGATGGCACCGTCTCGGCCAGCGAGGCCACGCGTCGGATGGAGCGCCTGGAGCTCGCCCGCGCGGCGATGACGACACGGGCCTCACATTTTCCCCAAGGTGAGCCTGATGGACAGGCCTCATCGGACAGAAACGGACAGCAAAGAGGATGGTGATTATGAGCAAGGTTCAAATGGTATACGAGGTGGAACTCAGGGCACAGATGCCGTGGGAGGTGCCCAAGAAGGGCATCCCGCCAAAGAGGGTTAGCCTCCTCTTCTCGGACGAAAACCTCATCCTTCCGAGTCTGCGCGAGACCTACTCCACAACCCCTGGCATCTCCATCGAGGACAAGCGCGCTGAGGGGGCCATGTTCATCGTCAGGTGGAAGGATGGTCGCACGGACATCTTCGACGTGACCCAACGTTACATCTGCACGATGCCGGAGCACTTCTAGGGCAACCGCCCTGCTCCTCGGCGCGCCGGGGAGCACATCGGGTTCCTTAATCGCCTCCGTAGAAAGTAGGATGTGTTATGATGACGTGGGAGCAGATTGACAACCTCGCAGCGTTGCGGCGGGCGTCCGATTCCGCCTCTGGAGCGTTCCAGGGGCATATGGCGTTCATCACTCGCCTCAATCAGGATGGTGGGGCTGTGACCGATAGCATGAAGAGGCAGGGAATCTCCCTCAAGCAGAGGGCCGAGAAGATGGCGAGCGAGTTGGCGATGGCCCTCAAGGACATCAAGCTGTGAGCCTCGCAGATACCATCGTCATCAACAGCGGGACCCTCTCGAAGCTGAGGGCTGACGAGTACGCGATGCTGCGCAACAAGATTCACGACCGCCTCAGCGCCCTCTCCATTCGAGGCGAGACGCTCGAAGCCTACCTCCAGGTCATCGAGGGTAGGTTCCGGGCCGGCAACACCGAAGCTGCCATCAACACGCAGAGCATCGCGGTCGACGCCGCGAACGAGGTGATGACGGTGCTCACTCTCATCGTCAACGACCTCAAGGAGGTGGTAGACAAGGCGAGGTGGGTTGGCGGTCGAGGCGACAAGGCTGGCAAGCTCATCAAGGTGACTCCTCGACAAGACTGATGTATCCTGTATCCTTCACTAACCTACGAACTGATGAGGTCACGCCTCTATGAAGATGTTGGAAAACGGAGCCATTGAGATTGCGCGCGATAGGCGCAAGTCCGATGGTGCTTGCTACGTTCTGGCGATGCGCCAGGGAGCCCTCGAACTTCCCGAGTACGTCACATGGAGGGCGTGGATTGTGTCGGCCTCGGATGGGGTGAACCTCACCGCAGAGGGATACGACCACGGCTGCTACTTCCTTGACATCCTCTCGGCGGCCTACAGCTTCAATCACAGGCTCGACCGTCCCTCGCGTCTCATTAGCGAGGAGATGGTGGTCATGGCGCGCCAGGTGGTCGACAGCGATGAGAGAACTGTCGAGGACACCCTCAGCCTCGCTCACGACCTCGCTGACCGCGTGATTGGACGGGGCGCGAGAGGCGC
>ERZ1292625.1415-Hain-H41-01um-R1-1415-length-28745-cov-12_pt1 | contig 28745 bp, 40 predicted proteins | sample MGYA00564400_ERZ1292625 | MGnify/ENA primary metagenome ERZ1292625 (study PRJEB36523, sample SAMEA6512639) | groundwater metagenome | collected 2019-01-08 | study: AquaDiva: Metagenomics assemblies of 32 groundwater samples | reverse complement strand
TTTTTTTATACTAGCGTGGGGTAGTGTGACCGCGCAGGCCGGCTGGGACTGCGACGGGAGTCGGAAGAAGGACGTCCTGAGCTTGTGGAATTACTTCCCAAGCGTCTTTTCGCCCGGATTCCATTCAACGGGGCACAGTTCACCGGTTTGCAATGCTTGAAGCGCGCGGTGTACTTCTTTCACAGAGCGCCCAACCGAGTTATCGGAAACCATCATCCAGCGCAGTATGCCTTCTGGGTCAATGATAAAGGTGCCACGTTGGCTAGCGCCATCCGAACCAAGCACATTGTATTCCTGTGAAATAACCTGCGTCGTATCCGCAAGAACGGGATACTTCACTTCAGAAAGATCGCGCTCAAACCATGCTTTATGCGAATGCTCGCTATCTGTCGATGCGCCAAGAACGACCGCATGACACTCTTCGAACTCCTTTTCCAAACGAGAAAATTCCTTAATTTCTGTAGGACATATAAACGTAAAGTCGCGTGGGTAGAAAAAGAGCACCACCCAACGGCCGCGATAGTCCTCAAGGCCCACTTTTACAAACTGCCCGGCGTGATATGCCTGTACGTGTGAAAACGACGGTGCACGCTCTCCGATTTTAACCATAGATATGACTCGCCTATCGGCCGCCAGCGCGCACGGTGCACGCATGGAGAACATGAGACAAGGTAGTGCCGCGTTAGTATATACAACAACATGAAGGAGCGCGATATTGACTTAGTGTCAAAAAATCAGCACAATGCGCTTGTGAGAAGAGCTCGTTAACAACACAAACAAAACGGAGGGCTCATGAGTCCTATTGATCGCCTCATCGCGACGGTGCGCGGCTTCTTGGAAGCTATTCAGCACCGTGCCCCCGGGAGTGCCACACGCACTGCCGGCATGGTCATGAATGCTTTCTCGGAACCATTCTATGACCACCTCATGGGAAGCACTAAACTTGGCGAACGCCTGCGAGCGCTCGGGCCCGAAAAGGCAGGGACGCTACTAAGTATCCTGTACTTTCTCTACTCCAGCATTCCGAAGACGTCGCCATTTGCCGAGCTCCTCGATGAGTTGTTCAGCAACGCGCCGTCGGAGATCTTGGCGCGCCTCATGCGCCACCATGACACTCAATCACTGCTCGAAACGCTCTGTGCCCGCATCCGTCAGGAGCGCGGCTTCGAGAGCGTCACCGAGCAGGACGTTGCCGACCTCATGGCCACCCTCTGGCGCAAGCATCGCCAACAGGAAGCCGCAGACACCTTCAAACCCCTCTTACCCTAGGAGAACGATAATGATGGCCCCCATTCGCCTCGTGCCCGCGCACGAGATTCCGTGGCGTAATGCATTTCTCGCGCTTTTTGGAGCGCTACTCGCCGGTACCATCGCGTGGCCCATCCTCTTCTGGGTCGGCATCGCGACGAACAGCGGAGGCCTACTTTTGTTCACGCTCGTCTTGGGTGCCGGGCTCACCATTGCATGGTCTGTGGTGATCTCTCCGGCTCTCCTGTTCGCGCGCGTCCTCGCCTACATTCCTGGCGCAGGGCGTATCGTCACGGGGATCGGCACGGCGAGCGTCTTTCTCGTGGTATCAACGACGATCGCGTGGGCGTTCGACTTCGCCCAAAAACCAAGTGTCCTGGCCACCTACACGGTCATGACGATCATCGGCGCCCTCTTGCTCGTACTCTTCGGTGACGATGCGACATTCACATGGATCCGCGACTTCTTCTTCAAGAGACTCGCGATCCTCTGGTGCCTCATCACACTCCTCGGACCGGCCTACATGATCATCGGAGACATTCCGCTTGCCGTACGAGATCGGGCAAAAGCGAATGCGGCACGCACTGCCGCAAACATCCGCAAGGGCGAGATACAACAGATCTCCTACAAAACAAAGGGTGATCTGGGGAAGATCCAGTTCTTCGATTCGGAGCTTCTCGACGGGCAGACCGAACCGCGGCCGCTCGTGTGGAAAGGGTGCCCAGATCCCACAACGGGACTTGTACGCCTCTTCTACAACGGTGAAGGGCGCGTGGATGGCAACTGCGGCAAGCTACTCGCAAACACGAGCCCGGATGACCCCGAACTGCTTGCGGGTATCGCAGCGTATCAGCAGAAGCTCGCTGACGAAGCCGCTCAAAAAGCGACGCCAGAGCCAATCACCGCCGAAGGCGGGACCCCGCAAGATGCGGTGGCAGCTACTCCAAGTCCTCCCTCCACATCAACACCCGAGCCGACCACAGAACCGATGACCGCCGCGCAAGTACTCACACAAGCGCGCGAGCTCCGTGAGCGTGAGCGTAAGCGACAGGAAGAGGCCTACGGTGCGCCGACCACCACACTACCGGCGTGGGCGCACCGCGCACCGACACCGACCCCAACTCCAGCCCGAGAGCCAGACTACATCAAGGAAGGCACGGAATTGGTTGTCGTACTGGACAATGGCGTAGCGCTCACTACAAGCGAGCGCATCATTCCCTTCTCATGTGTCGTGCGGACTGAAGTCCGCACGACCTACGGAGCAGTAGCCATCCCGAAAAACTCCGAGTGTCTCGGGCGCGTGTCGCGCATCTGGGAAAATGACGGCGCCATGCAAGCGGTACTCTCTGTCATGGAAATCGCCGACATCAGCCTTGCCCCAGAGCAACTCGCAGCACGCATCAGCTCCAAAGGCCAAGGCGCCAAGAAGCGAGCCATCATCGGGGGCATCATCGGCGGAGTCGTTGGGGGTGCTACTGGCGCTATCGTTGACGGCGAGCGCGGAGCAAGACGTGGTGCCGCTGGTGGCGCCGTAGCTGGAGCGGCCGGAGGTGCCGCAACCAGTAGAGGCCCCCACATCAAAAGGGGCACCGAAATCACGTTCACATTTTGGCGGGACGTCTCTTTCTAGAGGCGGCTCTCCATCACTCCCCACGTTGTTACACAGCGGCGTGGGGAGGTTTTTTATGCAATATGCTACACTAGCGCACATGGATATCCTGCACGCGCTCATCCTTGGCGCTATACAGGGACTCACCGAGTTCCTCCCCATTTCATCATCGGGTCACCTTATCCTCGTTCCCCGCTTTCTAGGATGGGAAGACCAGGGCCTTGCCTTTGATACCGCCGTACACCTTGGCACGCTCCTTGCGGTCGTGTGGGCATTTCGCACACGGCTTTTCTCTTTGGTACGCAACATAGCATCATCTTCCGAAGAGCAGCAGCTCCTAAAAAATCTCGTCCTCGCCACAATTCCTGCTGGCATAGCTGGACTCGCATTCGGGGATGTTGTAGAGAGCACGCTCCGCTCCCCGCTTATTGTGGGAGCTTCGCTCATCTTGTGGGGCATCGTCCTATGGTGGGTTGATAGAAAAAGTGAAAACACAACATCACACACACCCACGATGCGCACATGGCTTTTCGTTGGCATTGCGCAAGCGCTTGCACTGATCCCGGGAACTTCTCGTTCGGGTATCACGGTCACCGCGGGCCTTGCTCAAAAACTTTCCCGGGCACAAGCAGTGGAACTCTCTTTCCTCCTTTCCATTCCCATTATTGCCGCGGCGGGCATTTCACAAATAGTAGACGTCGGCGTCACTTCCCTTTTTACTGCACCAATGGTGCTCGGCATTTTGTCGGCAGCAATCTCTGGCTTTCTCGCCATTCGCATACTAGAACACATCGCGCGCACGCGCTCACTGGCGCCGTTCGCCTACTATCGCGTTATTCTCGGGGTAATTGTACTCGTGGTGTTTTGGTAAATACCCCCTCTTTCCGCAACAACAGTTCTTTTGCTTTTACGCCCTTATTATAACCTCCCAGCGTGCCATCAGAGCGAACCACCCGATGGCACGGAACGTCTTTGTTAGTGTTTTTATTGAGCGCGTTCCCTACTGCACGAACCGCTTTTGGATTACCGATCTTCTGTGCAACTGCCGCGTACGTCATCACTGATCCGCGCGGAATGCGCTGTACTACTGCATATACTTTTTCAGTAAAAGAAAGCGGCTTCTTCATACAAGAACTATAGAATTTTTTACCCGCTTTATAAAGCCCTCTTTTTCCAGAGCAGAGAGCGCACTGGCAAGGTGCGCTTCGGCTTTTAACTCACGGCGAAGGATCGCGAGTGAGGCCGCTCCTCGTTCAGCCATCAGACGAAGTATCTTACCGCGCATCTCACGAAGAGAGCCACGGAATGGTTTCTGTATAACATACCCGGCGCTTCGCCTGTTTGGATTCTCTACGATCTGGATTAGTGATGCGCCGTAATCCATGAGCGCCGCAAACCATTCGTGGGGACACTTTGTATCCATCGTCTTTTCAATAACCGGCACAAGCTCACGGTCTGCGACAGAATCACGAGAAGGGAAAAAGTGATGTATATACACCCTTCGAATATTTGTCTCAATCATTGGGTGTGCTTGATGAAATGCGAAGACACACACGGCGTACGCAGTATAGGGGCCAATGCCCGGAAGCTTCATAAGTAATAGCGGCTCATTCGGAATAATGCCCGCATACGTTTTTTCTAATTCTCGCGCACACGCATGGAGCATGCGAGCACGACGGTTGTAGCCAAGCCCCTGCCACACCACAAGCACATCACGTAACGATGCGCGTGCGAGTGTCTGCACCGTTGGAAACTTCTGTAAAAACGCTAAGAACTTTGGCACCACACGGTCAGTTTGCGTTTGTTGCAGCATAACTTCCGAAACTAAAATAGCGTACGGATCACGTGTAGTACGCCACGGAAAATCGCGACGGTGTTTGCGCCAAAACGCCCACACCGTACGCTGAAACGCACGCTCTCGCCTACCCAAGATCCGCGAGGGGGCACAAGGCGTGGTTGTGTTTTTTCGCTTGGCAATATGTTCTCCCATAGTCAATCATTTTATACGTGAGATCGAGCCAGTGCGCCCGCGGGAATAGCTTCATAAGATCGCGCTCAATATGTACGGGATTATCATGCTCTGTAAGTCCCCATCGTCGCGAGAGGCGCCTTACATGCGTATCTACGGCGATGCCATCAACAACCTTATACGCATTCCCTAACACAACATTGGCCGTTTTGCGCGCAACGCCTGGAAGCTTCAGAACATCTTCCATGGTGCGCGGAACAGTGCCTCCAAATACATCGCGCACCATGCGCGCCGCCGCAAGAATATTTTTTGTTTTATTCTTGTAAAATCCCGTAGAGAATATGGCGCGCTCAAAGATCTTTGCATCAGCGCTGCAGTAGTCCTCGAGAGTGCGAAATTGCTGGAATAGCTTCACCGTCACTTCGTTCACTTTTTTATCCGTGCATTGTGCTGAAAGTTGCACCGCAACAACCAACTCCCACGGATTACTATAGCGCAACACCATACCCGCGTTTGGGAAAAGCTTGGAAAGCGTGCGCCATACACGGCCCGCACGTTGCTGCGGTGTGAGCGCCTTTTGAGAAGCTACTTTCGGCATGCTATTTAATACCGCTCCCTGCCGGCACCGGCGTGTGCGGCGTAAGAAGAACTGGCCCTTGATCATCGCTTGCCGCCAAGAGCATCCCTTGGCTTTCTATGCCCATAAGTGCGCGCGGCTCAAGATTAGCAACGACCACAATCTGCATACCAGCCAGTGTTTCTGGCGCATAGCGCTTGCCAATCCCCGCAAGAATTTGGCGATGCGTTGCTTCCCCCGATTCGGTAAGCTCTCCAAGATCCACGGCAAGCTTCAAAAGCTTCTCCGAACCCGCAACACGCTCCGCACTTTTCACCGTTCCCACCTTCAATTCTGTCTGTGTAAAAATATCATACGAAATCATGCCCCTAGAGTACCACGGTTATTATACGCAGCAATTGACTTGTTGATAAAATAGTGTATAATTATAGTTCGTTCTTTCAACTGAGGAGAGTGCGTGAGCGAAAAACACGAGAAAATCGTACACCTCGGAGCGCAGATGCACAAAATTGGGGTGGTGGATCACCCCAAGAAGCAATGCGTTGCGCTCAAGCTCTGCGACGGATTCCGCCCAGAGCTTCTGGAGATTCCCTACGGCCAACGCCTCGGGAGTTTCATGGACCTACTCCGCCTTGCGCTCGAGGTAGCTCGAGGACGAAGTCACTTCGTCGCCGCGCTCGATCGCCTCTCGCGGCTCGGACGCAGTGAGGGCGCCTCTGTCGCCTATCGTCAGGGCGATGACATCGCTCGGGCACGAAGAGAGCTCGCCCGCGGTAACGTGGTGCGAGCCCAGCTCGCAAACGCAGTTTCATGCGAGGTGTCCGTAACTGGGCACATCGCAATGCTCGCGTTCCACAACCGTGGGAACACGAGTGCACGGGATTGCGTGAAGCTCAGCGCCAACATAGGAGGCCTAGAGGCCCTCCTCAAGGCGCTTCACATCTCCCCCTAAGAACCCAACGGCCCCGTGCACCATGTGCGCGCGGCCGGTTTTCATAATACAAACATCTACTTTGAGAGCTCACACACGGCCGCACATACTGCTATACACGCTTCAGAGCCAGGCGCACACGGGGAACCGCAAGGGTTAAACTTCCCGCCACGATTCAAACAGTGGCGCGCATACATTTCTTCATTTGCACCATTTGGCATCTCATACACAATCTTATTCCGATCCTCAAGCTGAATAGAAATGCCACGTGGTACTTGCATGTACCAGTACATACCCGCAAGACTCACTACAAACAGCAAGACCAACAGAACCTGTGGTGATGAGAGAAGATTTTTCAGCTTCATAAAAACTTACTGCAATTCCTTTTCCGCAGACTCTAGCGCGCTCATTTCGGCATCAAGGTCGCCAAGATCAACATCTTGCAGTTCGGCCTGACGGGCACGGGAAAGCGCCTTGGCGCGGACCATCGCCATAACATTCGCCGTGTAGGCTTCGTTATAGTCGGTGGCAAGCTCCTGCCCCTCGAGCCAGACTGCGTTCACGGCAAATGCCGCGACGAGCACTGATAACGAAAGATAGAAAACGCCCTTATCACCTGCTGAAAACTCTGAAAACAATGTTTGTAGTGAATTCTGTTCTTGCATATGTAAGCAGTATACCAGCGAACCACTCACGAAACATAGGGGCTTCTGTTGATAGAAAAAGCCGGGCATTGGTGTTGCCCGGCCATGAGCCCATCGCGCCCTAAGACATGGTGGGCCTACGCGATTCTGACCAGCAGCCCCGCAAGACAGAGATGTGGCTCTCCTTGAGCCCACACAACGACTTCTTCTGGAGCGCCGCGCTGACGCAACGCAGTCACGATCGCAGCGCGCTCACGCTCACCACCACCACGGAGATTGTGTGTGCATTTGTAGGGGCCCGCACCCCCGAAGATCTTCTCAAGATCCTGCTCCAATGGTTCGTTCATGTCTCCAGCCTCCCTAGAATGTAATATTATACCATATAATGGTGCGAGTGCAATACACTTATCCCTAGGGGGTTCTGGGAAGTGTTGCGTATACTCGATACATGATCCGCTCTACCCTCTCGAACCTCGTGCGCACCCCCGCCCGCGTCGCCCTTATCGCCATTGCCATCACCAGTATCGCAGGCGGCGTCTATCTGTCACGACACGCGGACATCAATGACTCTTCAGCAGTAGGAAGCCAAGAGCCCCGCACTGCATTTATTCTTGAGGTATTCGACACCATTCTCTCTTCGCACTGGGAAAAACTCGAACCCCAAGCTCTTGCCGAACTCATGGAGAAAGGGATTGAAAAGCTCACGGAAAAAGAGTGGGCTCTTGCGACGTCTGATCGCGCAGGAGCAGAGAAGCTATTCACCGAAGCGCTCACCACCATACCTGCTGAAAAACAAAACGAGTTCACTGCAACCCTCGGTGACATTATGCTCGCAAACCTCAAACCGTTTGGGCGCAGTCGCCTCTACAGCAAGAAAGAAGAGCAAAAATTACAGGACACTGTTCTGAATAAAGATACCGGCGCTAACCTATATTCTTCACTGGGGATAGAAAAGTCAGCATCCACTACAGAAGTTGCAAAAGCGTATGAAGCACAACGGGCGCAACTCGCCACACAGCCGGCAACACCAGAAACAGAGAAGGCAAAAGCAGAGCTGGAACGCGCATTCACAGCGCTTCAAGATGAAAACCGCCGCGCTCGCTACGATGAACACGGCGTTGAGCCAACGGTCACCGCACGCGCGGTTGCAGATACCGTTGGTCTCGTCCGCATCTCCCAAGTTTCTCCCCTTTCCTTTGAAGAATTTAAAACGGAAATGGCAACGCTTTCAAAAAACAAAAAGCTCGCCTCGCTCGTTATTGATCTCCGTGGCAACATTGGTGGAGCCGTAGACACGCTCCAGTATTTCCTTGGCCCGTTCATCGGTGCTGGCCAATATGCATATGATTTCTTTCACCAAGGAGAGCCGATTCCCTTTCGTACCCGCGTAGGCTGGCTTGATAGTCTCGTGCAGTACAAACGGGTTGTTGTGCTCATCGACGGCAACACGCAATCTTCAGGCGAAGTAATGGCTGCTGCTTTAAAGAAATATAACGTAGGTATTCTTGTTGGCGTACCCACGAAGGGCTGGGGCACCATTGAGCAAGTTATGCCGCTGAAAAATCAGTTTTCCGAAACAGAGACGTATTCACTCTTCCTTGTACACAGCCTCACGCTCCGCGAAGATAACGAGCCTATTGAGGGTCGTGGCGTTGATCCAACTATTGATATCCGCACAAAAGGATGGGAAAAAGAGCTGACGCTTCATTGGAATGATGCGCCGCTCACGCGTGCCGTACAGAATCTCATCGCCAGCACAGAACGCTAGAGCGGCTTCTGCATTTCTTTCTCTAGGTCTCGAAACTCGTTTTCAATATCTGTAATCCGTCCGCGAATATTCGTGATAAGTTCTGCGCCTTGGCGCGTCTTTTGTAATGCTTCTTCGAGATCTACGGTTTCTTGTGCACTGAACCATTGCATAATGCCCTCAAGCGCACTGAGCGACGTTGCGAGTGAGTCGCTCTCTGACGTAGATTTCTTTTTTGTTCGTGATGTAGGTGATGCCATAGGTAGTGAGTAGTGTAGCGCGGCGCATCTTAAGATTCAATCTTTGCATCGCGCGAGCCGTCACGCATACGAATGCGCACCTTATCTCCAGGTGCCACGTCCTGCGTGGTGCGAACGGTACCGTGTGGCAAGCGCGTGACAACGCTATACCCCCGCTCAAGCACACGCTGTGGATCAGTGCTTTCTAATAGCAACGCGAGCGAGGTAACGCGATCTTGAGTACGAGCAAGTGAGGTGCGCACGTGCGCAAGCAGTGGGGCCGCGTCAACGAGTGCACGCGCCCGATGCACATAAACATCAGTAGCTCGAAGTATATACTCACGCAGACGCTCTACAGAGGTAATAAATAGCTCCCACGATTGCGCAACTGCCATTGCGGCGGCGGTAGGTGTAGAGGTGGCAACGTCGGCCGCTAAACAGGCAAGCGGCACATCTCGATCATGCCCGATGGCGCAGATCACAGGTATCGAGAGACTATGAATAGCGCGAACAACTCCTTCTGTATTAAATGCTTGGAGATCTTCTAGGCTCCCTCCCCCACGCATCACCGCAATAACATCAAACTCCTCTGCGCGATCTTGCATCCACGCGCATGCCTTCATAATCTCTTCTGGCGCATGCGCGCCCTCTACGCGGACGCTATAGAGTGAAAGCGCTATACCCCGCCGTGGGAGGTTCTTTCGAAAGTCATCAATCACCGCCCCCGTGCGCGAGGTGATGATTCCAATGCGCGAAATCCGCTCTGGCAACGGCCGCTTACGTGCAAACAACCCCTCGCGCTCAAGTTGTTCTTTTAATAATACGTATGCCCGCTGGAGCGAACCTTCCCCGAGTGGCTCAAGATATTCCACGCGCAATGAAAAGCGTCCTTTTGGTTTATAGATGCCCGCATTCCCCGCAACCTTTACGCGCATGCCGTCTTCCAACGTAGACGCCATCATGCGCGCGGCAAACGGATTCATGTAGCAATCCAAGAGGCTCCCATCTTCTGGATCTTTGAGTGAAAAATAAAGGCCGCTCGGATGGTGGTGCACGCCCGTCGTTTCGCCAAATACCAGCGCGGGCGCCTGCGCAAGCACGGCGTTCACGCCATCGAGAAACGTGCTCACGGAAACCATAAGCGCCTCTTCAGCGGCCTTTGTAACACGATTCGATGCTGTCATCACTCTATGGTATTAGAGTGTCTGCACAAGAACAAGGTTTGTTGTGCCGGTAGTGCCAAACTGATCACGACCCGCGACCACAACATACTGTCCTCCCTTCTTCACGAGTGTCTTTGCATGTGAGCGTGCTTCAGGTAGTGCCGCATCAAATGAGGCAATCTTTCCGGCAACAACGCCGGAAACCCCCCACGAGAAATTGAGGCGGCGCGCGATTGATGCCGAAGGTGTCAGCGCAACGATGAATTGCGAGTGACGATAGCGAGCGATACGCTGTGCCGTGCGACCTGTTTCAGTGAATGAAATAATTGCGTGCGCGTTGAGTTGGTCAGCAATGCGTACTGCAGATGCAGCAACGGCGTCAGCAACAAATGTATTATCTGGAAATGCCTGTGGCACCACATCAACCTGTGCACGAGTGATGATGCGCACCATAGTGCGAATCACTTCCTCTGGATACGCTCCACGCGCAGTTTCCCCCGAGAGCATCACTGCATCGGTGCCGTCCAAGATAGCATTTGCCACATCAGTGACTTCCGCTCGTGTCGGGAGATGGTTTGCAGTCATCGATTCGAGCATTTGCGTTGCAGTAATAACCGGCTTGCCCATCATACGCGCAATACGGATCAACTGCTTCTGGATGTGAGGAACCTCTGCAAGGGGTACTGCGAACCCTAAATCGCCACGAGCCACCATAAGCCCGTCTGCTTCGCGAAGAATCTCCTCCGCATGATCTACCCCAGCCTTCGTTTCTATCTTTGCGATCAGCATAGGCGCATACCCTTTGGGGCACGCCTTTCGTACAGCGCGCACATCGGCAACGCTTTGCACAAACGAAATCGCCAACGCATCAGCGCCAACCTCTGCCATCATCTTAATATCTGCCTTATCCTTAGCTGAAAGCGTGAACGCATTCACATGCATTCCCTGAGCAGAAAAGCCCATCTTTGACTTTATAACTCCAGGCACTACAACGCGTGCCGTTACCACTCCTTTCTGTATGCGAGTTACTTCCAGCTTCGGAGCTCCGTCGTTTAAATAAATCTCGGCACCGACCGCAAGGTGGTCAATAATTTCTGGGAAATTAATGGTGAGCGCATCAGTGCCATCCTCGCTCTTCACAAAACGGATCACATCGCCAGCGTGCACCTGCCGTTCCGCTGTCATACCAGTACGAATTTTTGGCCCACCAAGGTCCCCCACAATCGCCAAGGGGCGTGCAAGAGTTTCTTCAGCTTTCCGCACTGCTTTTGTGCGTGCGTGCGATTCTTCAAGTGTTGCGTGGGTAAGATTAAAACGAAATACATCGACACCAAGCTTTGCGAGCTTGAGAATCATTTCAGGAGAATCGCTTGCGGGGCCGAGCGTTGCAACAATTTTTACTTTTTTATGCATAGAATGGTGTTTGGACAAAAAGGATATGCATTGTAGCTGAAGCACGGGAAAAAGAAAAGCCCTCGCCCACAGGGACGAGAGCTCTCGCGTAGAAGTTCTATGCGGACAGCCAAGAACCGACACCGAGCGCTAAGCTCAGCAAGAGGGCGGCGAAGGCCCATCGAGCGAACTGTCCGTGCTCCCTGAAAAGCGCAGCTCTTGCATCAGAGGTGACTGGCAACAACCATGCGCTTCTCGCGGCTTGATACGCATACCCGTAGCAAAGAAAGAAGATAGTTCCGACGATGAGGTGTAGTGCATACATCACCTTCATCGGCCCAGCCCCCTCCGCCGCATTGAGCATACCACGCAACGTAACGGCGAAGAACAGCGGAACCACCACCAGCGGAGAAAGCCTCCCCACTAAGCGATGGATGGAATATCCCGGCTCTCGCACAAACCTCTGGTGCAAGAACAAGCCCAGTGCAAGCACAGAGCACACACGAACTACGTAGTTAAGAAGCGTACTGACAAGCGGCTCAAACACAGACACCTCCCTCGCGCGACCATGCGCGTACGATATGTATACAAAGGGATCTTAACACTGTCAAGAAACACTGTCGCATTAGAGCGGCAGTGTTTCTTGTAATATCTTCTCCTACGCCTAAGAAGCCGCGCGTCGCGAGAAGGCCATTGGGCCGGGACCGAACGCAGAGACGCAGAGCGCCAACGCGAGAAGGCCAAGCTCAAGCTCGTAGCCACCCATAAAACCCATCTTAAATTTCACAAGAACAATCGCACCAACCATGACGAGTGCCAAAAGGCGACCTGCCCACAGAGTCCACGCGCCGATGAGTACTGCGATACCACCCAAAAATTCAACGAGCGCAACGACATATGCCATAAACGCCGGCATACCAAGCGTTCCGAAGAACCCAACAATTGCATCCATGTTATTCAGCTTCTGCCAGCCGTGGGCGATAAAAATGGCACCGAGCACAACGCGAGCGAGCACGATGACCCACCCTTGCATTTTTGGTCCGGGAGCAAAAAAATCCTTCATGTGTCACAGGAATGTGTGGGCGTAGCGCGTGCCGTTGGCCAAGCGCTCTATCCATGCATACCTGTTTTTATAATTCCTATTATATTCCCGTCATTGTACACGCCTACACCGCACGCGCAATGTCGGCGATATGAATAGCTCTAGGAAAGAAATCCGAAAACAGCCGCGAAGAGCACAAGAAAATTCAGAGCCGACACGACACACCACGTGCAAAACGCACGAATCACAAACGCCTGTACGTACACGAAGTACAACGAGAACACGAATCCAAATACGACTACGGCTTGAATAGTTGTAAACGAAGCGGTGCCTGAAGCGACAAGCCCGCTCAATACCAAAAGGAGCGTGTAGATGCCAAGCCCTGCTACAGAGTTTGGAATGCCAAACGTCTTGCTATAGGGGCTGTGCTGCACCTTCCTACACCACTCTTTAGGAAAGAACCAGCAGGCAACTTCTGTGCCACGCATCTTGTGATAGATCAAATAGAGCGTATCGAGAATACCAATCACCGCACACACTTTTATAATCTGAAGCGTTGTCTCCATACGTATTATTTTCCAGAACCCACGAGGGTGAAGCTCTGCACAAATGCTTCAAAGTCGCGCGTAGCGGAAGAATCTGGTTTATACGGATAATGTCCTAACGTAACCACCCTGCCATCATTCGTGAAATACACATACGTCAACGTATCGCCATCAGCGACATTCGCGCTCATCACCACGCGGGTCATGGTAAGCGGCCCGACGCGCACCGAGCGACGCTCTTTCAAAAACTCGTTCCCCAATACCATGCCATTGCCCGTGAACCACTCTTGCTCATTGCGAGCTCCACTACTTCGCCCAATGGGAGCCACGCTCACCGAGAACTGATCTCCATAGGCATATCCTTCCGTTCCTTCGAGCACTTCAAACTGCTGCTTCTGTGTGAAAAGAACGTGCTCTGCTGTTATTTCGTGCGGATACCACCCCGTTGGGATAGAAGCGGTGTAGAGTCCACCGGCATCGCGGTAGAGCCCACCTTCGGAAACATTCGGCGTGCCGCTCACCGTTGGCTCTGTTGTTTCTGTTGGCGCGCCTTCTCCCCCGCGCGTGAACAACCACACACCAAGCACTACAATCAGCAGAACTCCTGCAACAATAATAATGCGTTTCATATACGCAGAGTATACCAAAAAAGTCGCTAGTAGTCCCTCTACGCACACAATAACTAGTAGCGACGCAGAATGACTATGTACGCTTCTCCAACTCGCAGGCAATAGTATGTCCATCACAATGATCTAATATTCCAATATACGATTGCAGTGCTTGGTGGAAAGTTTCTGGCTCTAACTCTCCTTGGCCCACAAGGCTTCTTAACTGTTCCGCCTTTCTTAAAATACGTTTCTTCGTAGTGGTACGGACCGTCCTACAATGGGGTCGTACCACGTACCCTAAAAAATCGATGCCCTGCCGATATGTTCGGATAACGATCTTATGAGGATGTAGCGTAAGGTGCAATGTTGTATCCAAAAAGTCTGCAAACCGTTCTTTGAGGGTGTGTAAATCGGTATGATTGTCGGTCAAAACGATAAAATCATCACAATAGCGAACATAGTATTTGAGCTTCAGTGTTTGTTTAGCAAACTGATCCAATTCATGCAGATAGATATTCGCAAACAACTGACTCGTGACATTCCCTAAAGGAAGTCCTCGACCCGGAGTAGTAGCGTAGCTATCAAGAATTACTTGAACCAGCCACAAAACATCAGGATCAGATATCTTACGCTCGATAAGGTTACGCAATATCGAATGATCAATTGAATCGAAGAATTTCTTTACATCACATTTCAAGCTAAAAATAGTTCGGCTGTTATTGTGGCTTAGTTTTCGAGCCAACTCTTCAAGACGATCAACGCCGCGATGCGTTCCCTTGTTTACTCTGCATGCATAGGAATCAAAAATAAATGATGGGTCAAAGATTGGATAGAGAACTCGAAAAATAGCCTGATGCAGTACCCGATCTCGAACAGTTGCCTTGTGAATATGACGAAGTTTTGGATCAGTAACATAAAACGGAGTGTACGCTTCATGGCTATACTTTTTGGTACATAAGTCTGTGCGAAGACTAAAAAGTTCATCCTCTAGGAAAAACTCAAACTTTTTTACATCCAACTTACTGCGCTTTCCCCTCTTGAATTCGCCCCAGGCTAGTATAAGATTTTCGAGACTAGAAATTTGATCAAACACATGACCATTAAGCCCCCCCCCCAAGACTCCATCCCCGTTATTCATAATACGTGTGATTTGTATCGAGAAATCTATCTAATAGGTCAGAAGATGTCGAAACGTGATCGTTTTGGGTTATATGTAAAAATAGAAAGCTTATGCTTAGAACTACTAGACTCTCTCATTGCAGCAGCCTTTGAAAGTAAGGTAAACAAACGCCCGATTTTAGCAAGTGCACGCGTAAAAATTGAAATCTTAAAAAGACTGACCAGACTTGCCTATTCGATTAAAGCAATAGATCTCAAGAAGTATACCCGGTTAGAAACAGAACTGCAGGAAATCTCTAAAATGACGAGTGGCTGGATTAGATATCTTACCCAATAAACACGCAAGGACTCAAAGAGTCCTTGCGGCGATACTGCCTGACGGGCACGGATATTGTCGTTGGAGTTGTTGACGTTGTACCAGTTGACGTAGAACTTCTGATTGTCGTTCCAGTTCGCGTTCGGCACGTTGCCATTGACGTTACGTGAACCCGCGTGAATGCCTAATCCCATCCTATCCACCAAGAATCTATACGATATACATTCTCTGTGTTTCCACTCAAACGTGGACATTATTTATGAGGCATCGTAAAAAGAATCCTCACCAAGATTAGGCACGTAGTTTCTTTAATGTATGGCAAACCGATATCCCATAGGACCGGTTATAATAGCCAAGGATCATTATATAAATTTGCTCAAGAATGGAAAGGACCCGGCGGTCGGCATGAATGCCAACCACCGGGTCAAGGCCTGCCTAACGGCAGGCAGGGAACTAGAGTCAAGGTTGAAGGGTCAGGCTGCCGGCGTTGCCGGCAGTGAAACCACCTGACGGGCACGGATATGGTCGCCGGAGTTGCTGACGTCGTACCAGCCGACGCAGAACCCCTGACCGTCGTCCCAGTCCGCGCCCGGCACGTAGCCACCGACGCGACGCGAACCCGCGCACAGCGTGACGTTCTGCTTGTCGAGGTGATCGCCGCAGCTCTTCCAGAAGTACCACTGTTCCAGAAGCTCACGCTCCGAGAGGGTCATCGTCGTGATACCGCGCTCCTTGACTTGGTGCGCCGAGGTGTTCTTGAGCTCCTCGTCGGCCTCGATGCGATCACGGCACCAGACCACGTAGGGATCGGTGACAGTGGCGCGCTGCTCCTTGGCCAGATCGATCACCTCGTCCAGACTCCGTTCGTCGTACTTCCAGCAAGAGAACAACTCCCTGGACTTCTCGAAGACCAGCTGCGGAGTGAGGCCCGGCAGGACCACGACACCCCAGCCGAAGCCGACGGTGATCGGGGGCAGCGGGACGGTCGAGAGATCGATCTCGCGGCCGTAGTAGATCTTGTAGAACTCAGCCCAGTCGCTCAAGAAGGCCGCGGCGTTCAGGCTGGAGGCGTAGGTGATGCCACCGTTGGCCGTGGCGTTCGGGGAGAGCTTGGGAGCCCTCTCGACCACCATGAGCTCATCGGCGAGAAGGCGGCGGATGCCCTCTTCGCCTCCGATCTTGTTGCCGATGGCAACGATCTGACCCAACTGCAGGGTGCTGAACGGAATCGACATGATAACGTCCTCCTACTTTCGACTTGTTTACATATGTCGAAAGTTTTCCCTCTTGCCGAGGTTGTGGGCTGTCTAGAAACTAGAGGGCCACCGCAGTGATAGCCATAGCGAGAAATCCCTGAAATTGCAGAGGCTTTTCGCTGTGGCTATCCGTGTTGTGAAGGGACTTAACTAAACATATATATTATATCACTATTTATAGGATTCTGCAAGTCCTAACAAGGCCCGGTTTGTTTACCAACAAACCCCGCTCGTTGCGGGGTTTGTGTATATTCCTGCATGCAATCGATTTAGAAGCGTGGGCCCATGCCACCTTTCCGACCACCCTTTTGGGGAATGGATTCCATAACCTGGAGACGCTTATCAGCTTGGGCTTGTGTGATCACGCCCTTATCAACGAGCGCTTTGAGATGTGCCTTCATCTGCTCAAGGCGAACAGCTTTCATCTTTGCCTGCAGCTGCTCTTTGGTGATGCCCTGTGCCTTCGCAAGTTCCTGGAAGGACGTACCTTCTGCCCAGGCGTTCTTTACAGCATCAACGCTGATACCAAGAAGCGTTGCATGGCTTTGAAACATCTCTTGTTGTCGTGCAATGCCCTCATCTGATGTTGCTGAACCAAACCCACCGAATAGTCCATGCGCTGACGCGACTCCTGAACCAGCAATCGCGGAAAGTCCCAGCGCGGGAACAATCACGTACGCCAACATGTTCTTTTTCATGGGACAATATCTTTTCGACGGTCAGCGCAACCTAGGATGGGAAAACGCTTCAACCGACCGAACGCATTAATACCTACACTCATTACTACACCTCATGCGTTCGCACTATTTCATGCGCATGCGTTTGCCCGGTCCAAACGGTTTTTCTGGCCCCATGGGGCGCACGCCAAGCGCCCTGATGATGTCTTGCTCACGTGGTCCAAGCACAAACACTGCATCACCTTCTTTGAGGAGAACGCCGCGAGGCATGCGTGTTTCTGGAAGCACAAACACTTTCACGGCATCGCCTGAACGGTCTTCCATGCGGAAGCCTTCGGGAATAAACATCTCAATAACGCCTGTATGTGCATTCTCTCCTCGCTCTAGTTCAAAACCTCGGTAGAGCGGCCCCGCAAGAGGAAGATTCCCCATCCATGCGCGTTCTGCCAACCGTGCGTGAAGCGCTGTGCGACCTACCAGCATACTCCCAAGAAGGACAGCGAGCACAATAGCCGCTACGGAATATAACAGTGGCCGACGATAGGCAAATGCGAAACGGCGCACCAAGACTTCAAGCGCGATCACAAATCCAAGCGCAATAAAGATAAGCACCCACGGAATAGCGAGCAGAAGCTTGCCAATGCCCCAGAAGCCGAACTGTGGCAAGAATGCGGTGCCTGTTGCATGGGTGATGAACACCACAAAGCTCACGAGGTAGATCGCGCTAAGTGTGATGAGCCCGATGCCACACGCAACAAGCAGTGAGGCAAAGATGAAATGCCATCGCGGACGCATGCGCGCTTCCCCACTCTGGATTTTTTGTTCGATACGATCTCGCAGTGACAATGGTTGGTTAGTTTCGTCCATGGTGATGAGTTGCTACAACGTTCCGCAACAGTGCCCTCCCCCGCGCAAGGCGCACGCCTACCGTAGAGACGGGAATGCGAAGAATGTCTGCAATCTCTTGATACTCTAAATCCTCAAAATAATGAAGCACCAGCGGCTCACGATACTTCACGTCAATCTGCGCGAGTGACGCATCAAGCATCGTCCGCGTTTCGCGGAGCTGTGCGCTCTGGTCTGCCGTTTCTTTTGCAAACAAGCTTGGGAACACGGTATCAAAATCAAACGAAACGGCGGGGGCACGGCTGGTGCGCTTGAGTTCATTCACAAATGCATTGTGTGCGATGCGATAAATCCACGGGGAGAAGCGTAGCGCCGGATCAAAACTTTGTATGTTGGTGTATGCCTTCACAAAAATAGTCTGTACGAGATCGGCAACGTCTTCTCCGTTGGAGAGGAATTTTCGTCCGTATCGCAAAAGCTTTTGCTCATAGCGCTCTACAAGGGTGCCAAAAAGCTCACGCGCACCACGCTGCACCTGTGCTGCGATTTCTTCATCTGTGTTTTGGCTTGTCATAGATGCCTATAGAGTTATTACACCAAGACCTGCCTGCGTATTTCATGGGGTAGTATAAGCCTAGCATGTTATCTATGCATTCGCTCAGAACTGGACAAATATTCAAACTCAGTGTACCGTATGCGATACCTCAATCACGAGGTCAATCAGGAGGCTACACATATGATCCCAGGACCCGGGATTCCCCTGTTCTTGGAAGAGCTCAACGAAGCCATGGGGGCGGTCGGGGAAATACCCGACGACCTGTTCCCACCGAAGAAGGAAGGCGAAGTCGTCATCGGGCAACTGACGTCCGGGCTCCTCCGGCTCTACGTCGTCGTCGAAAACGCTCGCAAGCAGTTCAAGGGCGTCCTCGAGACGGTGATGGTGTGCGCCGTGCGAACGGCTCTCCAGAGCGGTGAAGGCGGTGCCCACTTCAAGCGTCAGTGGCAAGAGGCTCAGCTCGACCGCATGCAGGATGAGACGGAGCTGCTGAATGCCATCTTCTGGGGCTCTGTCCAAAAGGAAATCCAAATCCCCGCCACCGACACCGTCGGAATCCGCGCCGGGGGCTCGTGGTTTCGATCCACGAACCGGAGCCGGCACCGAACCTCATCGTGGTCCCGGGTGCGCTGGGCGACTTGCTCCACGCGCTCAATCGCCGTCGCTAGCACCCCTTCCCTCTGTCGCACTTCGCACGCGGCAGGGGGGATCTTTTTATATATTTGGTAGATATTAAAATTCTATACATAGTACTGCGTGATAATGCGTGCCAGGGAGCGGAACTGGCGAGCCGCATCGAACTTTTGTATTGCGTGTAGTTTTTGAGCAAGCACATGCAAACGCTTTTGGGACAGCGCCACACGTAACGCTCGAGCAAGATCGTGAGCATCACCTGTCTTAAAAAGGTATCCGAACTCCCCTGAACCTGTTATCTCACGAGGCCCGCCAGTATCGGGAGCAACGACCGTTGCACCGAGCGCCAGTGCTTCAGCGAGTGTAATAGAGAATGACTCGCTCCTCGATGCGACACAAAATATACGAGCATGGCGAATGCGCGCGAAAAGCTCTGAGCGCGTTCCAGTTGGCACAAATGAGAGCGAAGAAAATACACCTAGTTCTTTCGCTAAGCCGATAAGCGCACGCTTCTCTTCTCCATCGCCCATCATAACTACGCGAGGGCGCACGCCTTCCTTTGCAAGCTCGCCGAGCGCTTGAATAAATATGTCTCCGCCTTTTTCACGACATAAACGCCCAGAGAAAAGAACATCAATCCCGCCCTGGTCAGGGATAGTAGTAGCCTGCTCAAATCGCTGTGCTTGGTACACTCCAGGATACACAGTGTGTGCGTGTGGTAATGAACCAAAGTTTGTTTTTACATCGCCTAAAACCGCGCGCGAGACACATACCACCGCGCGACAATAAGGGCTCATGACTGCACGTTTTAATGCTCTGCCCTGTGGCATTGTGAAGTATGTATGCGAAAGTCGTGTGTGTATCCATACGACGTAAGGCCTATGCAACGCACGCGCATAGTGAAGCGCCGCTTGCGCTGTAGCTCTAAATCGTTCAGAGACACTAACCACTACACACTCACTCTGCCGTACGAGATTCCGTAGCTCTTTGAGCTTATGCTGCGGCCGTAAAAAGTGAATGAGATCCTGCTCTCGCACATCACACATTTCACAACACTGCGGCACACTCATTTTTACGAGAAACCCGTTACGTCGGAGCCAGAGTGCTAAATCACTATTCAAGTGTACAACGCCACCACCGCCAACGTGAAAGGTGGGATTATAGTCGTGAACCAACAAGATGTTCTTCTGCGACATTTTATGAGATGAGAGAAAGAAGCTGAAGATTAATAGGGTGACGCTCTGCAATTTCAAACGCTTCTGCGGCTTTCGTACGCTGAAAGAACCCGCGGTGTGCGCGCATAGAACGCATCAATTGTTTGTGGCGCTCCCCCATTTGTGAGCCATACGCCCCCATTGCCTTCTCTATGTCTTTCTCAAACGGTGACGTGTCAACGGTGAAATCAGCGCGACATGGGTACTCCCCATCTGTGTGTAGCAACGCAGCAGTGTGGTGTGCCACGCCGAGGTGTGGCGCAATAGACCACGATGCACGATCTACGGCCTCTGGGACGATAGTTGCCACGGCGCGGTGATCGGGGTGATAGTCGTTGTAGTGAAGCGTGAGAATAATTGACGGTCGCACATCGCGAATAATCGCCATAATGCGGTGAATAAGATTCAGGCTTCGCGTCACTTCACTATCGGGCTCGCCGAGAAAAAGGGTAGAACCAATGCCGAGGATGCGAGACGCTTTTGAAAGTTCTGTTTTCCGCTTTTCCTTGAGCGCTTCCTGATCATTATGGATCGCATCGGCACCGAGCCATACACTCTGTTCACCGCCCGTAAACACGACTTCAGTCACTGCAAAGCCCCGCTCTTTTAAGAGAAGAAGTGTTCCGGCACACAAAAGGTGATCGTCTGGATGCGCAGTAAATAAGAGGGCACGTTGTGGCACCTCGGAATCATGAGCGTGTAACTCGTCTTTTCTTTTTTTCATATGATACGTATTGAGAGAAAGGTGTGGGCGGCGCGGAGCGCTGCCCACACCTTCGCGTTAGATCTTGGTGAGGGTGAAGCTCCCACCCACACCGAACGTTGCGACCACCTTCTTGATGCTCGTTCCCGCGTTCACCGCGGATACAAGCCCCTCGCGAAGTTCGATCGCGCGCCCTTCCGGCAACAGTTCTAGAATGGTTGCAAACGTCTGCAACTCCAGCGGGAGCCACTCTGGTGACGCGTTGCGCGGCTGAATGTGTAGTTGTGGCACGAGGGCAAATCGCGTCTTTTGCCCATCGGTTCTCCGGTACGTCCGGTACACCTCCCCCTTCATGCCGAACGGCACGAGATGGATGTGGTCGGGATGCCCTTCGGCGAACTGGCGCAGTGCATAGTGAATGCCGGCGCCACCCAGCCACCCACCCCTGTTGTGGAGCTCGGCAACGGTGAGTGTGCCATTTCGTTTCACCCAGCGCCCATCGGTGTACACCACCTGGGGCTCGGGATCGGCGGGAACGTAGCAGAAACGCAACGGCTTGTGCTGAACCGCCAGCATGGCCTTCGCCATGTCAGCGAGCGGCACGTCCCACACGCCACCGAGTGCGAAGATGCGCTCGAAGGGAATGAGTGGGATTTCCAACCCGAGCCAGCCGGACACGATGCGAATCGAGTCCGCAATCGAGGGAACGTCGCTCCCTACGACAAGCTCGCGCGAGCGCTCTCGAGACAGATCCGCGTACTCCGTGCGCCCCCCTTCGTACACAGAGAACAGCGCCGGCAACCGAAACACGGATGCTGCGATCGCCGTCAGAACCAGCTCTGCGACGTTCGGAACGGGATCCGAGGTGCCGTAGAGAATGGTGCTCGCCGGAGATGCGCTTTCTGCAGTCTCGACCACTCCCGCATGCAGCGCTGTGTAGTGCGTCGAACCAGGCAACGTCGTGGTTTCCATCTATTTACCTCACAAGGAACATACAGCCCCCGAATCGGGGGCTGTTGAGAGTATCCGCTAAGAGAGAAAACTTTATGAAGAAACTCTAAACAACGCCCGATTGGCAGGGGTAATAAAAAAATGCATGCAAAGCCAATAGGTTGTTGTTGGAAGTCTTCGACTCATTTTTGCGAGCATACTACGAAACAAAAAAGTGCGCAAGCAGTAGAAGGAGCTACGTGGACCCCTTCCCTTATAGCATACAAAGAGCGGTCACGATTTAGCTATTCTCTGATGAGTATCTCGTGACCGACTTTTTGGGCAACCATTTCAGCAAGTTCAGCACCACCAACCCTCACAGGCCACGCCACCAAGATATAATCCTCAGTCTTTGAGATACTCTCAATCGCTTCCTTAAAGAGCTGGAGCGCCAATCCTTTGCGACGATGTGCTGGCAGTGTGATAGCGGCACAAAGATAGAGAGCTGAATATGCAGATTGGGCCTTAGTAAGGTTAAGCAGGTCTTTTTCGGTAATGTCACCGTCTACAAACTGTTTTGCCAGTTCTCGCGTTGTAGGGATGACCACAACCCAGGCAATGGGATCCCCCCGCTCATCTAGCTTGTACTTGATCCAATGCGATGTAAGATTATCGAGTTTTTCTCCAGACTCTTGAGTAATGGGAATTTGATTTGGGTCGCTTTCTGTACCAAAAATCTCTTCTGCAATAACATCCATTTTCTGCTCAAGAATTGGGTCTAGTATTTTTGACATACTCTAAAAAGCTCTACCACCAAAGACCTCTACTCTCTCTACTCTCAAAAGTTAGTAAAATTCGAGGAGATTCTCATTAGCTGCGGGGCCTGTCCTCACCTTCCGCTCTCGATCCGACCGTCGTCGGATCTCGGCTCCAGGCTCCTGCCCTCGCGGGTATCATCTGCTGATGATACATCGCTCCGGGCTTCGAATCCAGGCCCTTCCACCTACAAACATAAAGAACGCCCCTCAATGGGGCGTTCTTTATGTTAGCTGCGGGGCCTGGACTCGAACCAAGATACCGTGCTTCAGAGGCACGTGTCCTACCATTAGACGACCCCGCAATGCGTTCCTACAAGATCATTCAACTAGCCTGTCCGCCTGTCCGGGCAGGAGCCAGGGACGACCCCGCAAGACTCAAACAGCCCCGAGTGTACACGAAAAAGGGGCATTTTTCAACGGTGTGCGTTTCTGGACGCCTTATATTCTGATACTATAGTGTGTAATGGATACGCTGATCATGTTGAGTGCCGCGCTTGCGCTTTCTGCAGTCATTGAGTTTTACACACTCGCATTGCGGCTTTCGTTCCATCTCAAGTCAAAGGAAATCCAGAGAGAGGTGCTCCATGTCCCCCGCGTGCACCATTCCTATCCCGGCATTGCGCTCCTTATCGTTCACTACGCATTCTATCCCTCATTGTGGTTTGCGGTAATTGGGTGGGCGCTTGTACTCTCTGATCTGTTCCACCACATCGTGGCGCTTCCGCTCATGAAAAGGCGTGGCTATGACATCGGCATGCACCACCACAACCATGCCCATGTCTACTTTAAACACGGCCTTGCAGTCGTGCTTATCGCAACGGGTCTCGTAGCATTTTTCACGCCATTCACGCCGGGATCGTGGCTCGTGTTCCCGGGTCTTGCATTTATTATTGGCAAAAAGAATACGCGCTCGCTACTACACCGCGTGTTAGGCAAAAAGATCTCGGAAGATCCGCGCGTAGAGAACGCTCTCAAAAAGCTATAGCAACCGGCGTTCGTACGCACGAGCCACGCGGATAAACCACGGATCGGAGTTTGGCTCAAAAGGACGCACACGAATTGATTTCCACCCCGCCGCATTGGCACCAAGAATATCAGTGAGCATCCGATCCCCCACATGCGCACACTGCTGGGGCAAAAGATTCCACCGTCGCTGTGCAACGCGAAAACCATCAGATGATGGCTTTCTTTTTCGTGCTTGGATCACGGGAATATCGAGGGCGGCTCCCGCGCGAGAAACGCGACTCCCTATGGCATTAGAAATAACGCACACATTCCCACTGAAGATGTGAGCCCACTTAGTGAGCGTGGGAGCGAGTGAGGCATCGACCGCGCGAGAACCATATGCGGCAAGCGTCTGGTCAAAGTCAAAGCTCACTCCGCGAATGCCTGCCGCATACAACACATGCGGATCTATGTGCGCAACTGAAGCGTGCGCTTCCCAAGGCTTCAGTAACTGCAACGCGCGCCCGTTGAGCGCGCGAAAAGGATTGAGATACGGAATGAGAACAGGATTCGTGAGAAAATCGATAGCCAACATTGGCTAAATGCGCAAGAAGCGACGGATAGCAATGGTGCTTGAAACAACGCCAAGAATCACACCAATCGCTAACACGGTCAGCACTGTTTGCGGCGCGTGAATGATAAAATACTTGCTCAACTCCGCGCCAGGAATTTTATCGGCCACATCGGCGCTAATGAATGAAAGCGCCGGGTAAAAGACCGCGAGCGCAAGGAGCGACGCGAACAAGCCGTAGAGAACACCCTCAACGAGGAACGGTGCACGGATGTGCCAATTCGAACCGCCCACCAACCGCATAATCTCAATCTCTTGGTGCTGGGTATAGATGGTTAAGCGCACCGTGTTGAACGTCACCAACACGGCAATGATAGAAAGAAGCAACGTGGTGGCCATGCCCCAACTCCGCAACCCCTTTGAGATATTCTGCACGCGTGCGATCACCTGCTCGTTCTCATAGAAGTTAATCTTTTCGATGAGAGCGCGAAAGCGTGTACCTTCGAGGTAGTTTGCGATGCCTGCGTATTCAGATGAATCTTTTGCTTTAATGTTTACCGATGCCTGCAGCGGGTTGTCATCAAGCTCGGCGAGCGATTCCTGAATGAGCGCATTCCCCGCATGTCGTGCTTTAAAATCTTCAAACGCTTGTTCGCGTGAAATGTATTCTACGTAGGAAACCGCGGGGAGAGCTTCGATGTCTTTCTGAATCTTCAAAATATCTTCTTCAGCGGTGGTGGTCTTAAAATAGACGCTCACATCAACCTTGTCTTCAATGCTTTGGGTAATGGAGTTTGCAACGACGTTCAGCGTCATGAGGCCAAGAAATACAAAAAGCACCAGCGCCATAACTCCTGTGGTGCCAAAGCTCACGTAGCTGTTGCGTTTAAAGTTTGTCCATCCAGAGCGCATAATGCGCCGCATCATTTCTTTAGACATAGATTTAAATTACATACTTACCACCGCTCTTCTGGTCGCGCACAATCTTTCCCTTTTCCATGGTGATCACCCGCTTTTCAAGCGAGTTTACCAAGTCGCGATTGTGCGTCACCATAATAACCGTGGTGCCGAGTGAATGAATCTTTTTCAAGAGCTGGAGCACGTCGTGGCTGTTCACGAGATCCAAGTTCCCTGTTGGCTCGTCTGCCAACATAATGCGCGGACGGTGAATGAGTGCGCGCGCAATAGCGAGACGCTGTTTCTCTCCGCCAGACATCTGGTGCGGAAAGTTCGTCATTTTATCTGCGAGACCTACAATCGCAAGCACTTTGGGTACATCTTCCGCGATTTGATCGTCGCTCGCGCCGGTCATTTCAAGGGCAAACGCCACATTCTCATAGGCGTTTTTACTCGCGAGTAGTTTAAAGTCTTGAAAGACTGTCCCGATCTTGCGACGCAACAACGGAATGTCAGCGCGATGCACGTTTGCAAGGGAAACACCATCTACCAACACTTCGCCATCACTCGGCTCAAGCTCTTTAATCAAAAGGCGAAGCAGCGTAGACTTTCCCGCGCCTGCTGGGCCAACAATGGAGACAAAATCGCCATCTTCAATGGTAAGGTCGATAGCGCTGAGCGCTATGAATCCATCGCCATACACTGATGAGACATTCTTAAATTCAATCACGGTGTTGCAAGAAAATCATCGAGATCACCTTCGAGCACGCGCTCGGGCTGGGAAGACTTCTTCCCTGAACGGTGATCTTTTACCATCTGGTACGGGTGGAGCACGTAGGAGCGAATCTGGCTCCCCCACTCGATAGACCCCGCTTTCATCTCTGGCTTCAGCGCAGCAATGTCGCTGACTCGCTGAGCTTCCATGCGTTGCATGAGGCGCGCCGTAAGCATGCTCATGGCCTTCTCTTTGTTTTGGCTCTGCGAGCGCTCTGTTTGCACCGCTACCGCAATACCACTCGGAATGTGGGTCACGCGCACAGCGGTTTCTACTTTGTTGACGTTCTGTCCGCCCTTACCGCCAGAACGGAACGTGTCAACGCGCAGATCTTGTGGATTCACCTGAAGCGCCTGTGGCAACAGCTCGGGAAGAATTTCTACCAGCGCAAATGAAGTGTGCCGTAGCTTCTTCGCAGAGAATGGAGAGATGCGCACTAACCGATGCACGCCGCTCTCGCCCTGTAGTATAGCATACACATTCTGACCATTCACCTCACAGGCGATACTTTTCACGCCACCCTGCTCACCGCGCGATTCATCGAGCACTAAAAACTTCCACCCACGCTTCTGCGCGAGACGGCTGTACATGCGGATAAGCATGCTTGCCCAGTCTTGCGCATCTACCCCTCCCGCGCCCGCGTAGATGGAAAGAAGTGCTGTATTGGGGTTGTGAGGAAGCATAATTCTGGAGCCACCTCCCGGATTCGAACCGGGGACCTCTATTATAGATTAAAAACTGAGAGCCGGAGGCGAGATTCGAACTCGCGGTCTCCACTTTACGAAAGTGTTGCTTTACCAGCTAAGCTACTCCGGCTTTTGTAACAAACGGGGGCATTATGACAGAAAAATGCTATTTTGACGAGGCCCCTAGCGCATTCATAGCACGGATAAGACTCGCCAGACAAGGACAGTGCATAGGATCGCAAACTGTGGACAAGTAGCGTGGGAAGATGTATTATGCATACATAAGAGCTTCTTTTTCTGCCCCTCGCAGCGAGTAGGGAGAATATCTTCATATGCCTCTTTTGCATACGTACCCCACGTATCGAAACGAGACATATGAACACATTACAAAAGGCTGGCGTCATTATCACCTCCCTCTTAGTGGCGCTCAATAGTGCTGGGTCCGCAACGGCCGCAACCTTCGTAAACCTGAACACCGCAACGAACTTTGCGATCATCGCAGGCTCTACTATTACCAACACTGGCTCTAGTATTATACAGGGCGACGTTGGCTTAAGCCCCGGCACTTCCATAACCGGATTCCCGCCAGGTAATATCACGGGAACACAGCACATCGCAGATGCGGCGGCGGCCCAGGCGAAGCTAGATCTTGTTACCGCATACAATGCCGCGCTTGGTCAGGCAGCTACCACCACCGCTACAGAGCTCGGTGGCACCATAAAGACCCCCGGAACATACACATCAGCGGGAGGCACGTTTGCCCTCACGGGGACACTCACCCTTGACGCGCAAGGCGACCCAAATGCAATCTTTATATTCAAAACAAACTCGACGCTCACCACGGCTGGCGCGAGCACTATAGTGCTCGCAAACAACGCACAGGCATGTAATGTCTTTTGGCAGGTTGGTAGTTCAGCAACGCTTGGCACTAACTCTACATTTAAGGGCACTATCATGGCGCTCACTTCAGTCACTGTCACGACTGGCGCACAGGTAGACGGACGCGTGCTCGCACGCAATGGCGCAGTCACTCTTGATATCAACGCGGTTGTGCGACCGGCGTGCTTGGTCGCCACCCCTACTCCGACCCCTACAGCAACGCCAACGGTAACTCCAACTCCTTCTATAACTCCGACTGTCACACCAACTCCAAGCGTTACACCATCGCCGAGCGCAACGCCCACTCCAACAACGACACCGTCGCCCTCTGTAACTCCCACGCCATCAGTAACTCCTTCTGCAACCCCGACAGTGACTATCACGTCAACACCAAGTACTACTCCCTCAACAACTCCGGTGCCGCAACTTCCTAACACAGGAACGCCTCCAGACGCGCAGCACACACCAGCTGGTGTATTCGTTATGGCCGGACTTCTCGTAGCTGCGATTGCATGGAGCGCAACACGCAAGATCGGCACATCGTAATGGACGTACTGTTCACCCGAGCCCTCATGGTGGTTTCGGCCACTGCAACACTGCTATCAGGCATGCTGTTCTTAGAATACGCCACCACTGCCTCACAGCAACCGGTGTATGCAGCTATCCCGCAGGCGCTCATAGAAACCCCTGCAGTCATCGCACTACCACGGAGACTTGAAATCCCCTCTATCAATATAGATGCACTTATTGAACACGTAGGCATTACCCCTTCTGGAGAAATGGGCGTGCCGAAGAGTCGCGCAACAGTAGGGTGGCTGGAAACAGGACCCCGGCCGGGAGAACGCGGTAGCGCAGTCATCGCAGGTCACTATGGGCAGAGCGGCGCAGAAAAATCCGTGTTCGACAATCTTCACATGCTGCAACCGGGAGATGCTATCTACAGCACTGACGCAGATGGTGTCACCACCACGTTTATCGTGCGCGCAAAGAGTGTATATAATCCTTACGACGACGCAACGGCAGTCTTCTCTGCTCCAGGTGACGCATCACACCTCAACCTGATCACCTGTGATGGAGTATGGGATGCACAATCTCAATCATATCAAAAACGCCTCGTTATTTTTGCTGACAGATATCCATACGAACAGCTGTAATTTGGAGTATTTATACGATTACGCTCGAACCTATTTTATCAGAAATTCCTAACCAA
>ERZ1292625.1413-Hain-H41-01um-R1-1413-length-28781-cov-19_pt1 | contig 28781 bp, 29 predicted proteins | sample MGYA00564400_ERZ1292625 | MGnify/ENA primary metagenome ERZ1292625 (study PRJEB36523, sample SAMEA6512639) | groundwater metagenome | collected 2019-01-08 | study: AquaDiva: Metagenomics assemblies of 32 groundwater samples | reverse complement strand
AAATGCCTTCAAAATAGCGGAAAAATACCATGCCGAGGCGCTTTGCGCCGAGGCTGTTTCTTACGATTTCACAAAAAGTGAAAATTGGCGGAGAGGGAGGGATTCGAACCCTCGAAGGGATTTTAGGTCCCTTACCGGTTTAGCAAACCAGCGCAATAGACCGCTATGCGACCTCTCCATGCTGATATCTTTCTCTGTGCTTAGGATTGTGACTTCCAACGATCGCGAAGTATCTTTTAACATCTTTTTGCGCTTCAATCCTGATGTTTCTTTTTCGCACCCCACTTCTGATGCCGAGTCCGCATAATATAACATTTACGGACCCGAGTAGCAAGGCGGAACGGCTTGAAAAATCTATCTTTTTATATGTGTAATACTTCCCGCTCGAGAGGTATCGGTGGACAACGACCGACCCATCGGTATCCACGAGGCCGCGGAGACATGCTATCCGATATCGCCTTTTCTTCATGATCCAATCAGGGATACCAATCTGTTGCCTTATTTTATTTCCAATCACGAGCCCGCGTTCACGAAGGTAGTGCACGAGTCTTACGCGGGAAATCGTATAGGTATTCACTGAAATCTTGGGAATATGGCGAGTTGTGGGTGTAACGCCGAACAGCTTTTTCATGAGCCTGGTAATATAGTGTCCGTATTCCTTGTCGTCCACATGATGGAGCGTGACGCTGACCTGATACTTACTCATCCCTCCATCTCCCATCATAATTCCTAGGAATTCCGCAAGCTCATTTGATAGGGGAGGATTCTTACAGGGGAGTGGAACGAATATTTTATTGTGGGCGAACTTACCCTCACGCTCCCACCATGTGCGCCAGCGCGCTATTCGGTATTGAGTATGAACCGGAACCCGACCGTATTTTCCCATAACGACCGAACCGCCAATCTTGCCTCCCTTGCTTGCGTACCAAAACGGGCCTCTCACTTGGACGGAGCTTGGGACGGGGATATTTGTCTTTGAGCACAACTTTTTAAGCGCCGATAACGACATTGAGAATTTCTCCCGTTTCCAATCATATATTGTTCTTCGGCTGACTCCGGCTATTTTGGAAAGATCGCCCAGCCCTAAGCTGAGAGACTTTTCTAGCGAGCATATGAAGCTTGTTTGTGCGCCCTTTGCGAAGACCGCTCGTTTACCATATTTAATCCTCTCTGTCATATCTCCATACTAGCACAAAAGCAACTATTCGGCACATATCGAACAGGTCGCGAGCTGTTTATGAATACCTCATCCCCGCGCAAGGACGATGGCCGAGACCAAGCGCGCGCCGGATTCTTTCAGAGCGCGTGCGCAGTCTTCCAGCGTTGCGCCGGTGGTGCAGACATCATCAACGAGCACGATATCACGGTCGGTAACCGTTTCTGGGTGTACAACCGCAAACGCTCCGCGCATGTTGTCCAGACGCTCAACGCGCGAATGCGTGCGAACCTGGCTATGCGTTTTCCGTACGCGCGCCAGGGCCATCGTGTCAATGGTGCCCATTGACACGATGGCAAGCTGACGGGCCAGCAGTGCGGCCTGATTGTAGTCGCGTTCACGCAGACGGCTCGGGTGAAGCGGGACGGGAACGATGAGGGGATTGGCGCCGAACATCCGTGCGGTGTCCCTTCGCAGACCGATAACCCCGGCCATCCAATCGCCCAGTGGAATGGCAAGCTGCTGCATGCCGCGGTATTTGAGCGCATAGATGAGAATCTCCATTGTGCCGCGCATCGGTGATGCCGCGGTGAGCGAGTCCAGATACGCGCTTTGCGTGCGGCCGCGTTCGTTCAGCGGCGTAAGCGTTGCTAGGCACGCACCGCACAAGACCGCGCCCAGCGTTGAACACGCCGCGCACCGGGAGGGCCAGAGCAGTTCCGCGAACCAGCGCAGTGTATGATTGAGGTAATCCACAAGGTAACCGTAGGAACGGTATGCGTGGTATACTTTATTTGTCTATGGCGTTCAACCTCTTCAAGCCAAAGAGTAAGCTTGGCATCGATATCGGCACCTCGTCGATTAAGGTGGTTGAGTTGTCACAAGAGGGCGGTCGTTGGAAATTGGAAAACTACGGCACCTACGAACTACACGGCATTGAGGGCGCGGCCGACACCGCGAAAACGGTGATGGATTTGTCCGACGCGGAAATTGCACAAGCAATCAAGAACATCCTGCAGTCATCCGGCATGAAGAGCCACGATGCGGTTGCGGCGATCTCGTCGTTTTCCACATTTGCCACGGTTATCGAGATGCCGTACACGACCGAGGAAGACCTAGCAAAGACGATTCCGTTTGAGGCGCGAAAATATATTCCCGTTCCGTTGGACCAGGTGGTGCTGGATTGGTCCATTATCGGCGTCGTCGGTGCAAGAGGGGAGTCAACGCCGCTACCGACGACTCCCGCCATGCTGGGTACAAGCCTGCCTACCGGACAGGCAGGCGTCACCGTTGAGGTATTCCTCGCGGCAGTACCCAAAGACGAAACGGCTCGCTACCAACGCATCATGAAGGCCGCAGGCGTGAATCTGCTTGCGCTTGAGCTCGAAAATTCCAGTCTCGTGCGTGCGCTGTTAGGGAATGATCTCTCTGCCACGGCTGTTTTGAATGTCGGCGGACGCAGCTCGTCGATTCTGGTGGTCAGTAAGGGGTACGAGCGGGTGAGTCATAATTATGAGATTGGAGGATATGAAATGACGAAAGCAATTGCCACCGCGTTGGGCATCGGTGCCGATCAGGCCGAGGGCCTCAAGCGGAAATACGGATTGATAGATAATCCCGAAAACCGGGCCCGCGCCACAATGATGCCGCTGGTGGATATGATGCTGTTTGAAACCAAGAAAACGATCGAGTCGTTCGAGCAGGCGCGGGGTGCACGCATCAGCCGGCTGGTGCTCATTGGAGGATTGGCGAATATGCCGGGGCTTTCGCAGTATGTAAAACAGCGCATTCCGCGCGATGTGCTTATCGGCAATGTGTTCGCGCGTCTCATCTATCCGCCCGAACTGACGCCGCTGCTGCAGACATTGAGCAATACGCTTTCGATTGCGGTGGGATGTGCGATGCGCGAAGTTTGACACATGATATAATAAAAGCGATTTCAGATGCCATATAAAGGAGGGGTACAACTGCTTCCCGAAACCCAGCGCCGACCGACGCTGGCATCCTATACGAGCGGTAACTCGTATTTCTACGCGGCCGTCGCATTGGGCGCTGTTTTTCTTGTCATCAGTGCCACCTTGGCGGGGTGGCGCGCAAATATACGCGATAACATCGATGCAATCGACGGGCAGATGAGTGTCAGCGAGAACGCCCGCAACAAACAACAGGAGCAGGAGCTCGTCAACGCATCCAAGCAGTCCCGCATCATGAAGGATTTACTGTTCAATAAACTATACTGGTCGCAGGCTCTTGCGCGCATGCAGCAGATGATGCAATCGTCCGTGACGCTGACGCAGATGGAAGCAACGGCCACGAAAGGGACGATATCATTCCGCGCAACGACCGACAGTTACGCATCGGTTGCCCGCCAGCTCGCGGCGTTCGTTGCCGCGACCGGTGTGAACGACATTTCAATCAAGACCATCAAAGCGACATCGCAGGGGACCGTCGAGTTCGACGGAGACCTCATTATCGACACCAAGGCGATGCTGACGAAACAGCAACCGAAAAAATAATATGAGCCCTAAGAACATATTCGGAGCATTCACGCTTGCCATCGCACTGTTCTTTTTCTGGCCGGCCGTGTATGGATCGTGGCAGGAAACGAGCGCCTTGCGGTCGGCTTTGAGCGAACGCCAACAACTGCTGGATACCCGCACCGCCATTCTTACCGGTGCAGGCCAAGAGTACACGAAATATCAGGCTGCTATCAGTGGCGATGCGGGCCGGAACTTTATCCAGCTGGTACCGGTGAAGAAAAACACTGCGGAACTGGTGTCGGCGGTACAGGATATCGCCCAGAATTCGGGCGTCCAGCTTGCGCAGGTGCAAATTGCGGAGGTCAAGGGAAAAGACACCGACCCGTACAAAACGCTTTCGCTGTCGCTCGAGATGAGCGGCTCATATCCATCACTGCGCAGTTTCCTTGGCAGTCTTGAGCAGTATGTACGCATTCTGAATGTGGGGAGCATTCAGGTCTCGGCCGACCGGTCGTCCGGACAGCTCCGGTATTCGGTCAAAGCGGATTCGTATTTTCTTAAGTAGAACCTATCATGCCGACTACGAAACCAAGTAAAATACTCCTGTATGTCATCATGGCGTTCGGTTTTATCACGGGCTACCTCTACACCATGCAGTCCGATCCGTCAGCCGCCGTGCCGGTGCTGGACAACCGTTTTCTGCTGACATCGTTGAAGAACTTGCAGGGAGCGCGTATCGACGAGTCCGTCTTTTCCAGCGAGCAGTACAAGGCATTGCGTGTCTTCGGATCTCTGCCTGTCCAGGCGAGTGGCGGCGGAAAAGACAATCCGTTTCAATAATTCTGTAACCGATGGCGGGCAAAGTCCCACAAACACTCATCAACGAATTGGTGCGCATCAGCCGCTTATCGAAGGCGGATGCTGATGCGCTGGTTGCGGGTGCGCTCAAAGAGGGCAAGGATGTCGGCGCGGCAATCATCGAATCGGGTGTGATGTCCGATGCCGAGCTTGCGAAGTTCAAGAGCGACCTGTACCGCATTCCGCAGGTGGACTTGGAAAAGACGGAGCCCGACCCCAATGCTTTTCAGGAAATCAGCGAGGATGTCGCGGGGTTTTATCGTGTGGTTCCCTTTGCAGTGGGCGGCGGAGTGCTGAAGGTCGGCATCATCGACCCCGAAGACATCAACGCGCTCGAAGCACTCAAATTCATCTCGTCTGACAAGGGACTGAAGCTGGAGAAATTCGTTATCACCTACAAAGATTTCGGCGCGACGCTCAAGAAATTCAAATCGCTCACCGGAGAGGTGGGCAAGGCCCTGCAGTCCATCGCCGAAGAGGCAGGAAAAGAGGTGGGCGGCGTGGAAGAGGAGCTGTCGCTGGACCAGATCACCGCGGAAAGTCCCGTTACCAAGGTGGTCTCGGCGATGCTCAACTATGGCATCGAGAGCAGAGCATCGGACATCCACATCGAGCCGTTCGATGACCACACGCGGGTCAGATTCCGTATCGATGGCATTCTGCAGAGCGTTTTGAATCTTCCCAAGAATCTGCACATGTCAGTCGTAACGCGCATCAAGATACTGTCCAATCTGAAAATCGATGAGATGCGCGTGCCGCAGGACGGCCGCTTCAGTATTTTCCAGGGAAAAATGAAATTCGATTTCCGTGTCAGCACCTTTCCCACCAAAGCAGGAGAGAAGGTGGTGATGCGCATCCTTGACCCGCTCTCCAGCCGCATCGATCTGGCGATGTTGGGCGTGACGGGCCGCAGTAACGAGCTTCTGCAGGAAGCCATCCAGCGCCCGTTTGGTATCATTCTCATCACGGGGCCGACCGGTTCGGGAAAATCGACCACCATTGCCGGCATTCTGAAGCAGATGAACACGGAAGAGATAAATATCGTCACGCTTGAAGACCCAATCGAGTATTTCATTGACGGAGTCAACCAGTCCCAGACGCACGACGAGATTGGCTACACATTCGCCAACGGACTGCGTTCCATTCTGCGCCAAGACCCGGATGTCGTGATGGTCGGTGAGATCCGCGACCGTGAAACCGCAGGTCTTGCGGTGCAGGCGGCATTGACTGGGCATATCGTGCTCTCAACCCTGCACACCAACGACGCATTGGGCGTCATCCCGCGCCTCGTGGACATGGGCGTGGAAAAATATCTTCTGCCGCCGGTGCTCAACCTCGCGGTGGCGCAACGCCTGTTGCGCCGGCTGTGCCCGACCTGCAAAATCAAAGATATGGCCAATGCGGCCGAGGAAAAAATTATCAGCGATGCACTGGCGGCAATGCCGGCACCGATTGCCGCTCCGTATCTCAAGCCGCACCATGAGCTCTACCGGCCGAACACAAAAAATCCCTGCAAGGAGTGCGGGGGGAAAGCGTTCAAGGGACGCATCGCCGTCTTTGAAATGCTGAAGATGACCGATGAACTGGAAAAAATTATTTTAGGGAACCTTTCCGAGTCCGCCCTGCGAGAAGAGGCGCACCGGCAGGGGATGTCGACGATGTTCCAGGATGGCATCACCAAGGTGCTCGACGGCATCAGCTCGCTGGAGGAGTTGCTGGAAGTTGCGCAGAGCGCACGGGACGAAGAGGAGAAGTCATTAGCTATGAGCCAATAGTGCCGATATGCAATTCTCATACCAAGTCAAAGCACAGGACGGCGTCGTCTCAAACGGGCTTATCGAGGCATCCGATGAGAATGCGGCCGTTGCCGAGCTGCACGGCCGGGGATTTGTCGTGTTGTCTCTGGCGTCCACCGAACGGGGCGTGCTTGGGAGCGACATCATGCGGTTTTTCAACCGTCCGAAAACGCGGGATGTGGTGATATTCACACGCCAGTTGTCCACGCTCATTGAGGCCGATGTTCCGCTCGCCGAAGGCATCCGGACACTGGCAAACCAGAGCGACAATCCGATATTTTCCAAAATAATCGCCGACATCAGTGACAAACTCGAGGGCGGTTCTTCATTGTCGGCGGCGTTTGCGGAGCACCCGAAACTGTTCACGCAATTCTATGTCAAACTCATCCGTGCCGGTGAGATCTCTGGCCGCCTCCAGCAGTCACTGTTGTATCTCGCCGACTATCTGGAACGCAACCAAGCTATCACCAGCAAGGTGCGCAATGCGTTGGCGTATCCCGTGTTCGTCATCTTCGCGATGGTCGCGGTGGCGATGATTATGGTGGTGTATGTCCTGCCGCAACTGCTGGTGATTTTCAAGGAGGCCGGCGATGTGCAACTGCCCATTACAACGCGTGCGCTTATCGCCGTCACCGATTTTGCCAACAGTTATATTTTGCTGATTATCGCGTTCCTTATCGTCGTCGTGGTCGGCTCTCTCCAGTGGATCCGCACGCCCGACGGGCGAGAGTGGTGGGACAAATTCAAGATGCGGATACCGGCGTTCGGCGTCATTCTCAAATCGCTCTATCTGTCACGCATTGCCGAGAACATGGCGACGCTTATCAAATCAGACATCGCCATTCTTGACGCTCTGCGGGTTACCGGCGACATCGTGGACAATGTCGTATACCGCGACATTCTCCTGCATGCCGAAGAGGAGGTCCGCGGGGGAGGGAGTGTTTCGGATGTGTTCCGCCAATATAAGACCCAGATACCGTCGCTGATGACCTCGATGATCGCCATCGGTGAGCGCACCGGCAAGATGGACTTCATGCTCGGGCATGTCAGCAAGTTCTACCGCGCGGAATCGGAAAATCGCATCGACAGCATCTCCTCGCTCATCGAACCGGTACTGGTGGTCATCTTGGGGTTGGGTGTCGCAGTGCTCGTTTCCAGCATCCTCCTGCCGCTGTATTCAATGGTCGGCATCGCTTAGCTGTTCACAGTGCGGCTTGCATCTGGGAGGGGAGGTATATAATAGAAAGGTATTGCTAACGAATCTCATATGGGAATTTTCAAAGGCGTATGGACTCTGCGGAGAAAGGATCAGAAAGGTTTCACGCTGGTCGAGCTGTTGGTGGTCATCGCCATCATCGGTATTCTCGCCACGCTGGTATTATTGCAACTGGGTTCTGCTCGGGCAAAGGCGCGCGACACCCAGCGCATCACGGCGGTAAATCAGATTCGCAGTGCCGCCGAGCAATACTACGAAGACACGGGTACCTATCCGGCCGATATTGCTGATGCAACGCTCACGAAATACTTCTCCAACGGCAAAGTGCCAAAGGATCCAAGCACGAATGCCGCGTATAACTATTGCATGAGCGGAGTGAAATATCAGATTGCGGCAGAGCTTGAGCAGCCTGCGGCGGCACTGAAAAGCGATGCCGACCTGACGCAGGCCGATATAGGAGCTGGAACATGCAAAGACGGGACGGCAGACACCGCTTGCACTACTGCGGCGGATGACTGCGTCTACGATCAGGGCGCAAAGTAATTGCGCGTTGAACGCAGAAGACCCGCCCCGCCAACTGGCGGATGCGGGTCTTCTGCTATAATGGGGAAGCATGACAACACTCATCGCAGTTCTGGTAGGGCTTCTGTCGGGCAGCTTTTTGAGCGTGCTGTTGGACCGCTGGCCACACTGGCGCGGCGTCGCCACGGGGAGGTCGCAGTGCCCGCAGTGCCATCATGCGTTGGCATGGTTTGATTTGGTCCCGTTGGTTAGCTGGCTGGTGCTTGGCGGCAAGTGCCACTATTGCCATGCGCCGATAGCGAAGTTGTACCCCGTGCTGGAACTCACGATGGCGGGCGTATTGGGTCTCTACGCATTCCGCTACGGCGTCCCATCGCTGTGGTATGGTATCGATTATCTCGTGCTGTTTGCGCTGGTATCGTTGTTTTTCTTCGACCTGAAACACCGCGTTCTGCCCGATGTCATTTTACTGCCCTTATTCATTGTTGCGGGAGCGCGGCTGGTGACGCAACGGCCGGACCAACTGGTCAACACATTCGCAACCGGAGCACTGCTTGCCGGTTTTCTGGGACTGCTGTATCTGGTGTCCCGCGGCCGCTGGCTCGGATTGGGTGATGTAAAGCTGGCGTTCGTCATCGGCGTACTGTTCGGCTATCCCGTCGCGGTTGGCGTTACGCTGATTGCTATCTGGTCAGGCGCGTTTGTCGGTGTGGCTCTGATACTTGCCAAACGGGCGAATATGCAGACCGCACTGCCGTTCGGCTCGTTCTGGGTCGCCACCGCCATCGTTGCCATGATATTGCCCGGCCCGTTCGCTTTTATCAGTGGACTGTTCACTCCTATGGTCTGATGTCCTACAACCTACAAATCTACAAATCAATCCGAATACCACGAATACGGAATTTCATTCGTAGCATTCGTGTCAGATTCGTAGATTCGTGGCATGATGGCTTCACTCTCATTGAAGTGCTCGTAGTTGTCAGTATCACGGTCATCATCACCGGCCTCTTGATTGCGAATTTTTCACGCACGCGTACGGATTTGAATCAGACTACGCTGATAGTAAAGGATGCCATACGGGAGGCACAATCCATGGCGCTTTCCGGCGCACTGTTCGGAACCAAGGGTGGCTCCTCGCGGTGCGGTTACGGAATTCATTTTGAAGATACGGGCTCTATCGTCTATGCCGGTCCGGCATCTGATCCGGTTGCCTGCATATCCAAGAACTATGTATATGTCGATGGCGAAAGTGAAAAAGTCCGGGAGAGTTTCATTTCAAATTCCGTACTTGAAATCGCTATGCCCGCTCCGGATATTTTCTTTGAACCGCCTGATCCAAAAACATATATCGATGGAGTAAGTACAAACGCGAAAGCCACGATTATCGTCCGACGAAAGGGGACCGTATCATGTCCTTCTGCGGATTGCCGGCAAATCAATGTCACGACATCAGGACAAATACAATAGCCGTGAAGCCGGATTCACGCTTGTGGAGGCGCTCGTGTCTCTTGTATTGCTGTCGACGGCTCTGGTGCCAACATTTATTCTCGCGACGGATGCCATCAGACTATCCGGCCGTATCCGGAACTCGCTCATCGCGTCGAATCTTGCGCAGGAAGGCGTTGAGATTGTCCGTGCCCTGCGCGACGCGAATTGGTTCGCGGGCCAGCCGTTCGATACGGGGCTCACCCTCTGCGCGCAGGGGTGCCAAGTCGCATGGGATTCTTCATCGCTGACGCCCGTGAAAACAACATTGCCGATGAAGCGGGATACAACTTCTGGGCTCTATCAGCACACGACTGGAACCGACTCGCCGTTCAGCCGGAAGATTACGATTGTGCCGGGGGCGACCGATGCCGAGCTTGTGGTGAACAGTGAAGTTACCTGGGCCGAGCGTTCAATCCCGAAGTCGGTCGTTGTTGAGTATCATCTATTTGACTGGACCAAATGACCCCGCACCAAAACAAACAATCCGGCTTCTCGCTCATCGAACTGCTCGTTGCGGCGAGCATTTTCGCCTTCGTCGTGACCGGTGTCAGCGGTCTGTTCCTGCAGGCGTTGGACATGCAACGCCGGGCGTCAGGCATTCAGAAGATTCAGGAGAATGCCCTGTATGTGCTCGAATCGATTACGCGTGAAGTCCGCGTCAGCACCATCACCGGCGGAGACACCTCGTGCAACCCGGTGGATCCGCAGACCACGAACAAACTGGTTATCCAACACCCCGTGAACGGTACGGTGAGCTATGAGTATAGCCGGCCGTCTGCGACCGGAATCATCACCCGCAATGGGGAACAGATTACATCTGCCGATGTCGATATTTCATCGTTTGCGTTTTGCGTGAGCGGATCGGGAACCGACGGACAACAGACACGAGTGACAATTCCCATAACACTACAGACGACGGCCGGGCGTTCGGTGAATTCGGTATCGTTGCAGACCACGATCATCTCGCGTGATTTGTCCGTTGATTTTTCACAATGACGATGCACACCAGGCAACGGGGCTCCATTCTCATCTACGCCATGCTCACCATGTCCTCGATGTTGGCCATCGGTTTGACGCTCAATTCGCTGTTTCTGGGAAAACTCAAAAGCGCAGTCGCGGCCCGGGACTCGGTTGTGGCCCTCTACGCCGCCGACAGCGCTGCCGAGAAATGTCTTTTTGAAGCCCGTCAGAACAGCGATCAGCCCGCGATGGAGTTTGCTAACTCGGCGACCTATACCGTCGTCAATTTGGCGGCGGGTACGCCGGATGTAACTGATAATTGCGCAACGCTGGGAAGTACATCATTTCAATTCCGCGCCACGGGTACCTACCGCGGCGTACGCCGCTCACTGGAAATCAGCCAGTAGCATCAAAACTTTACCTATGTTAAGTTTTGATTTTTTGAGGTTTTATGCTACTATTTTTGCATGAAACCGACAGATTATTATACAACCGCGGAGGCTGCAAAAGTGCTTGGAGTGAGTCGCATCGCGGTATTCCAAAAAATCAAAGAAGGGAAAATAAGAGCCGAAAAATTCGGTCGGAATTACCTCATTTCAAGAAAAGACATTCTTGAAGCTGCCGGAAAAGTTTTGAATCCGGAGCGGCGCAAAGAGGTTGAATCTGGCGTCGATAAAGCAGTCGCCGAATATGGGGAGGTGCTCCGGCGACTGGGCAAAGAATGAGACCGAAAGAACTGAAGCTAGCCGATGTAGAACATATCGCATTTCATCTTGCGCAGCGCTTGATGGAATGGGACGAGCCGATTCCGTCATTCGGTACCAGGTTTCCCGATATTCTGGAGAGTTGTCTCGCGACGCCGTTCCAGAAATATGAAAAGAAATACCTCTATCAGGGGCTGATTCGAAAGGCGGCGAACCTCTTTTATTTGATGATCAAGAACCATCCGTTTCAGAATGGGAACAAACGCATTGCAATGACAACGCTGTTGGTGCTGTTACACAAGAATCGTAAATGGCTTCGGGCTCCTCAAGATAAGCTCTATACATTCTCGATCCAAGTTGCCGGAAGCTTTCCGGATAAACGGGAAACCATTCTCGCGGGCATTGAATCGTTTATTCGGTCCCATTTGATATCATTGCCATCATGATGGATAAGACCCAAGCCAGAGAACGCATCGGGAAATTACGCACGCTCATCAACCACTACCGGTACGAGTATCATGTGCTCGACAAGTTTTCGATTTCCGATGATGCGCTGGATTCCCTGAAAAAGGAGCTGTTCGATTTGGAACAGCAATACCCCGATCTCGTGACGCCCGACTCGCCGACGCAACGCGTCGCGGGGAAACCATTGGAAGGGTTCACGAAAGTACCGCATCCGGGCCGGATGATTTCTCTCAACGATGCCTTTTCAGAAGATGATATACGTGACTGGCTCCAGCGGCTGGAGAATATTCTAGGCCACCCGTACAAGGGCGAGTATTACTGCGACCTGAAAATGGATGGACTTGCCGTCGAGTTGCGCTATGAAGACGGACTGCTTGTGCAGGCATCCACCCGCGGGGACGGGATGACGGGGGAGGATGTCACACAGAATATCCGCACCGTGGATGCGGTTCCGCTCCGGTTGCGTTCCGATGAGCGAAAAATCCCGACGCTCCTACTCGTGCGCGGGGAAGTATTCCTGAAGAAGAGCGAGTTCGAGCGGATCAACAAGGAGCTTGAGCGTGCCGGTCAAAAAACGCATGCGAATCCGCGCAATCTTGCGGCGGGGACCATTCGTCAGCTGGACCCTTCGGTTACTGCCGGCCGCAAGCTCTCATTTTATGCGTACAGCATTGTCGGCATCGACGGTACCTATGGCGGCGCATTTGAGTCTCACAAAGCGGAATACGATGCGCTGCGCCAGTGGGGGCTGGCGGTGAACCCGCATGGTCGCGTGGCATCCAATACGGAAGAGGTATTCGCGTTCTATCACGAATGGGAGGCAAAGCGCGATTCGTTGGATTATGAATTCGACGGAACGGTGATTTCGGTCAACGACAACGATACCTACCGTCTCGTCGGCATTGTCGGCAAAGCGCCGCGCGGCGCCATCGCATTCAAGTTCGCTCCGAGGCAAGCGCAAACCATCGTCGAAGATATCATTGTGCAAGTGGGGCGCACGGGCGTGCTGACGCCGGTGGCTGTTTTGCAACCGGTGAATATCGGCGGCACAACGGTCTCCCGTGCGACACTGCACAACATGGATGAGATTGCCCGGTTGGGGGTGAAAATCGGCGACACGGTCATCGTCGGCAGGGCGGGGGATGTCATTCCGGATATTATCAAGGTGCTTTCCGAACTGCGGACGGGCAAAGAAAAAGTATTTCATATGCCGAAACGCTGTCCCATCTGCGGAGAGCCGGTGCAGAAAGACCCGGAGCAGGTCGCATTCAAGTGCGGCAACAGCGATTGCCCTGCCAAGAAGCGCGAAGCCATCTACCACTTCGTCGGCCGCAACGCGATGAATATTGACGGCGTCGGTCCGAAAATCATTGACGCACTGATGGATGCCGGCTTTGTGCAGGATGCGGCTGACCTTTACTCGCTGAAAATCGATGACATTATGAACCTCGAACGGTTCGGCGAGGTGTCAGCCAAGAACATCATCGACGCAATCCGTGCGCGTACAAGGATGCCCCTTGCACGGTTCATATTTGCGCTGGGCATTGAACATGTAGGGGAGGAGACGGCGATTGCGCTTGCCCTTTGGGCAAGCGCAAAGTCAAAAGTCAAAAGTCAAAAGTCAAAAGTTTTCGATGTGTTAAGAAATGTCACTCAAGAAGAACTACAGACTATTCCTGATATTGGTCCGATAGTGGCTCGGAGTATTCATCAGTGGCTTTCGCACGCATACAACCGGAATTTGTTGAAGAAATTTGTTGATGCCGGCCTGAAAATCGAACCAGAGAAGGCCATTGCCAAAGGTGCGCTGTCAGGGAAAACATTCGTGATTACCGGTTCGTTGGACACGATGAGCCGTGATGAAGCAAAGGAGCGCATCCGTGCACAGGGAGGGGATATCAGCGAGTCGGTTTCCAAAAAAACATCGTTCGTTATTGCCGGTTCGGAGCCGGGCTCCAAGTACGACAAAGCACAGAAGCTCGGTGTCAGCATCTTGGACGAGCGGGCATTCCTCGACCTTCTCTGCCGATAGTCTGGTATACTGAACGGTATGTCTCCCGAACAAAAACCGGAAATCGCCCGTGAAGCGGAATCACTTGCCGCAGAGCGCCGTGCCTTGCGAAAAACGCGCGGCGCACTCGAGTTGGTGCCGCCCGACCTTGAAGAGGAACTTGCACGCCTGAACGAACGCGCTCATGCACTGGCCGCCGAGGCGGGCGGCTTCCGAGGATTGCTCAAGGGCCGTCGCCAAGCGGAATCAATGCGGCCGCTCATTCGAACGATCAAGTCCGGCCGTACGGCATTGCGCCGACAGGAATTCCAAATCGCCCGTGCGGCCGGAAAACACGGCATGACCGAGTGGGCGGAACGGAAGCTGGGCGTACTGGACGATGACATCAGTCATTTGGACAAACAGGTCGAAGAACTCCGACGCGACCCCGAGTCGGCCGTCCAGCTTCGCATGATCGAATTGTCCGATTGGCGCGACCAGCTCCAGGAGGGATACGCGGTCACGCATTCGCGCCAGGCATACCTGGACCGCATGCAGGCGCTGATCCAATCCGGCAAGCCGATATTTCTCAAGGGGCCCACGGGTACCGGCAAGACCGAACTGGCTCGTGCGCTGGTGAACGAGCTGTACGGCCGCGACCCCGAAATTGTCCGTGGCAATCCGAATGTGCAGGAGTGGACGATGATAGGCCAGACGGGTCTTCGGGAGACCGAAAAAGGGGGAACGGAAACGGTCTTCGACCCGGGGCCGTTGGTGCGCGCATTGGAACAGGGAATTCCCGTTGTCATCGATGAATTCAACCAAATTGATCCGCAGGTGCGGTTTGTGCTCAAAGAAATATACAATCGCAGGCCGGGCGACTGTATACCCGTGCCCAACAACGAAACGCACTGCATCAAAGAGGGCTTTGCCATCATCACCACCGCCAACCTCGGTGCGCGGTACGAGAGCGCCCGATTTCCGCTGGACGATGCCGAAGAACGCGTGTTCCTCGACTCAACCATTGATGTCGAATATCTTCCCGCACACGAGCTCTACGACCTCTGCCTGTCGTCGCTCGTTGCGGTTCGCGGCGATGTCCCCATCAGCGCGGTCGAAGCGTCTACGACGCTGAAGCGATACTGCGATGCCGTTGCCGGAATCCAACGCATCTACACCGGCGGGACAAGCGTCTTTGACATGGAGGGCAAGGCATCCAAGGGAATCAAGCAGTCGCTGGAAAAGACGGTCATTGATCCCGGGCTTGCGCTTCGGCTGGTGAAAGACTTTTCTGTTGCCGGAGCGCCGCGCGGCGTGTCGTTGGCCGAGCACTTGGCTCGGCGCGTTACCGACCTGTTGGCGAATCTCAATAACGACAACGACCGCAATCTCATGGCAAAAGTGTTTTCCCAGTACGGTATCATCGGCGCATCCATCGGCGATCTTGCAAAGACCGATGCCACCCGCGCATCCATCGTCTCTGCGCCACTACCCGTGTCTGAACGGGGCCATACCACGCTCCGCGATGTTTCGCTCTTGGACCCCTATCAGTTGCGTGCGGCATCGCTCAAGGATGATGCGGAAGCGCTGGGGGTGGAGAAAAAACCGAAACGCCCGCCGCCGGAAACATTCGAATCGGTTACCGCGCGAACAACGGCCTTTGCGCGAGACACATTCAAGACTGCATGGGGATACACTGATGAGCAGATGGCAGTCGCCGAACAGAATCTTGCTCCCGAAACCATCAATCCCCGCACCATCAACTATCCTGCCCGCACAGCGGATGTTGATGCGTCAAAATTAGGTCAGTTCACCCTGAATCCCGAAACCATCAGCATCGCCTGGGAGTCCATGACTCCCAAACAGATCGCCGAAAAGACAGAGATCATTGATATCAACACCGACCCCGACTTCACGAAGCTTACCGACAAATCTCTTGCCTCTATCGTCTCATTCATCATCAACAAGTATGGCTCCGACCGTCTCCCCGGTCTGGAGCTCGAACGGCGCATCTTTGAACTGGGCGATACTGCCCCCGCATCATTCACCGATGGCAAGTATCACTTCTTTTTCGGCTCCCTCATCCGGGGCTTGTATGGCGGCTGGGGTGTGCCGTATGCGGACTGGCACGGCGACCGGTGGAACCGGGGTGGCAATTGGCTTGAGGATGACTGGAATGCCGAGTACCGTGTCGTTCTTGTGAAAAAATAGCCTGTTGTGCATTGTCTGTTTGTATTGGTGTTTGGACGGTTGGTTGTTGATCTGCGCCGCGAATATCAGCGGACCGGACTGCTCCTGCCTCCGGCCTTGCTTCGCCGAAGCGGCTACGCAAAGGCATAGCAGGCAAGCCTATCAGCCGCGGTGCCGAGACGGGCGGTTTCGGAATGTGGCTCGCGTATGTCTGCCGCAGTGTGAACCGCCGACTCATGACAGCACGAATTGCGTCTGCGCAGGGCGCTAGGGCATTGCGATGCCGAATCAGATTCAGTCCCCGGGAGCTCCAGTGTGATATTCGGAAATGCTTTGCGTCGATTGACCACGAGATTCTTTGCGCGATACTCGTGCGCCATATTTCATGTCCGCGCATCATGCGCACTATCCGTTCGGTGATTGATAGTTTCTTGCCGGGAGGCAGAGCCAGGGGAATCCCGCTTGGCAATCTCACCAGTCAGCTCTTTGTGAATGTCTATTTGCATGAGTTTGATATGTTCGTACAGCGAACGCTTCGATGCGAGCGGTATATCAGGTACGCGGATGATATGGCGATAATTTCTCACGACCGCAGGTGGCTGATTTCGCTGGTTCCGAGGGTCCGCACTTTTCTCGGTTCCGCTTTGAAATTGCAATTGCATTCCGACAAACTTACACTACGAACAGCCGCTTCGGGCATTGATTTTCTGGGGTGGGTACACTTCCCTCATCATCGAGTGCTGCGTACCTCAACGAAGCGGCGGATGTTCCGTGCATTGCAGCGGCCTGTCGCACCATCGGTGACCGCATCGTATCTCGGTCTGTTGGGGCATGGCAACGCGTTTCATCTTGAGCAATCGGTTCGGGAACTTGCTATACTGGATGAGTGAGCACGACCGAACATCTCCCGGAGCAGACACAGGAACAGATTGCGAGGCGCGAAATGGCCGAACGGATTTGGCGCGACCACAGCAAGTATTTTGAGGCGTACGCGGGGGTGCATGGACTCAAAGTAGAACCATCGCCGCCCAAACTGGGAACTTTTGCCGTTGATTTGGAAAAGGGCGTCGTGTATGTGGTGGTGGAGTGGTTTCTTGAGCGCGGGTATTCGGAAGCGGAAATTCCGGCGCACATGCTCCACGAGCTGGAGCATGTGCGGGAAGCGGATGCGCTGGTGCATTCCTGCGGCGGAGTCGAGACATGGCGGGCGCACGGCAAGCGGCGCAAGGAGAGCCGCCGGTATGGTATTTTGGACAACTGGGTAGACGACATCAAGGTCAACCGCACGGAAATGCTTCGGGCGCCGGTGCAGACGGAAACACTTTTTCGATTTTATCGCACGCGGTTCAATAAGGGGTCGGCGGATTTTACCGATGCGCCGCGGCACCTGCAATTTGCGTACTCACTTCTGCGGCGGGGGATGTTGCCTGATGAATCAATCGGTGTTGCGCCGGAAGTGCGGGCGGCTCTGGATGAGCTTGATGCGGTTCGCGGGCCGAGCGGTCGCACGGCGATGGATATCATGACAGACCCACAGACCGAAATGTCCACGCGGCTCGCGCTTCAGGAGCGGTATGTTGAGCCGCTCTACGAGCGGCTGTTCCAGCAAGATGTGGTGGAGCGAGCGCAATCGAAAGACCAGCAGGAACAGCAACCTCAGCAGGGAGGCGAGGGCGCCTTTTCGGAGGAGTACGACGCATTTGATGCGGAGAATCCCGACGGCGCGTTTCCCGATGATGCGCTTGGCAAAGCAGTTGAGGATGCCGAAAAAGCCGGAGCGCTCTCACAGCCGCGCGGAGGACAGCCGAGCGATGCGGCGGCAGAGGCGCGCGTGGCGTATGCGCGCGAGCATGGAGTTTCGGAGGGTGACCTTACCCAGTATCGGCGGTTCTACGAACAGATCGCCGCGCTTTCCGATCCCGAAACGGACCGATCGGTTGTCGATGAATTACGCGGGCTCTTTGAGCGGATTATTTCAGAACGGCAACGGCCTCGCATGGTGCCCAAGCATCCGGTGACCCATGGCCACCGGCTTTCGCGACCGGCGCAGGCGCACATCGCTACACGGACGGGCGATCGCCATCCGCCGGTTTGGGAAACGATTGAACGGAAAGAGAAGAAAGGCGAGCTCTATGGCGACATCGATGTGGCGCTCGTGTGCGACCGATCGGAAAGCATGGCGGAAGGCAACGGCCAAAAAGCCGTCCAGCAGCGGCTTGCTGCCGGGCTTGCCCTTGAAGCGCTTACTGATTTTGCCGACCTCGTTCACGAACGGAAGAAAGAACTCGCTGACGATTTGACGGTGCGAACACAGGTGTGGTCGTTCGGCGATGAAGCGGTCACACAAGAACTCAAGCCGCTCAACGACGAACTTACCGAGCAAGACCGCGTGTCGGTATATCGCGCGCTTGGTTCAACATCTGGCCAGTCGACGATGGATTATGCCGCGCTTGAGCGCATCGCGGATGCGATCGGTGCGGACGAGGAGAAGCTGATGCGTGAGCGGAAGTTGAAAAAAATCATTATCGTGCTCACGGATGGCGATAGCAGTAATACGACAGCTTTGAAATCACAGATAGCGCGGCTTCGTGAGATGGGCGCGGTCGTGGTTGGTGTCGGTATCACCAAAGAGGGCACTGCGGCTAAGAAGGCATACGCCCCCGACGGTCTCGTGTGTGAGGATGTTGTCGACCTACCACGCACGCTCGCAGAGCTTCTCAAGAAGCACTTGGCTGATGTGAATATCCGGCATTGAACCCCGTACCCATCCTTCGTGCCCATCCTTGATGAACAAGAATTGATTCGTATGTTAGAATAATGGCGACGGCGTGGCCGAGTGACTAGGCCGAGGGACGGCAATCCCTCGTAGGGTAGGTTAAAATCCTCCCGCCGTCTCCACTGCTCCCCCGAATCCGTTCGGGGGCTATTTTTTTACTGAAAATCATGATATTTTTACACATATGCTGACGGACACGGAAATTGAACACATCGCCAAACTGGCGCGTATTGAACTGTCCGATGAGATGCGCTCGCGCATGAAACACGACCTCTCCGAGGTTCTTGATTACATTGCGTTGCTGGAAAAGGCCGACACTGCCGGAGTCGAGCCGCTGTACCAGGTGACCGGCCTGCAGAATCAGACCCGCGCCGATGAGCGGCGAGGCGATCTGCCTGTCGGCAGGCAGGTTTTGGTACCGGATGAAAAACTGACGGAATATCTGGTTGGACAGGCACCGCACTCGCAGGGGCGGCTTATAAAAGTCAAAAGTGTAAAGTCAAAAGCGTAAAGTTATGGAAAATACCGGATATACCATTGTATCGGCGCGTGAGGCGTTTGCTTCCGGGAATCTGACGCCCGAGCGGCTCTTTGAGCACTACCAACGACGCATCGGTGAGCGCAATGAGGAGCTCAATGCATTTCGCGTTACCGATTTTGTGTATGTACAACGCGAACTTGACTCATCGGTTCTCACCGGCATCCCCTATGCGTTAAAAGACAACATGCTGGTTGCCGGCACCGTTGCGACAGGAGGTTCCCGTATCTTGGAACACTATATTTCAGCGTACGATTCTACTGTGTATGCAAAGCTCAACGCCGGTGGCGCGCAACTGCTGGGAAAGACCAACATGGACGAGTTTGCGATGGGAAGTTCGGGAGAGAACAGTGCGTACGGCATAGTCCGAAACCCGTGCGACATCACGCGGGTGCCCGGCGGCAGTTCTGCCGGTTCTGCCGCCGCGGTGGCCGGCGACCTGTGCATTTTTGCGCTGGGCTCTGACACCGGGGGTTCCATTCGCCAACCTGCCGCACTGTGCGGTGTCGTCGGCCTCAAGCCCACCTACGGGCGGGTTTCCCGTCACGGCCTGATGGCGATGGCATCTTCGTTAGATCAAATCGGCCCGTTCACAAAAACCGTCCGTGACAGCGCGCTGGTGTTGGGCGCCATTGCGGGACACGACCCGTTTGATTCTACGACCGTGCCGCGTGATGTTCCGGATTACACGGAAACAATCGAACATGATATTACCGGCCTGCGCATCGGTGTACTCGCTGAACATTTTGGCGAGGGCTTGGCACCTGAAGTCAAGGAGCGCGTAGAAGAGGCGATTGCGATATTAAAAAAACGCGGCGCAATCATTACGCCGATTTCGCTACCGCACAGTGCGTACGCGCTGGCCGTCTACTATATTGTCCAGCCCTGCGAAGTGTCCGCGAATCTGTCGCGTTATGACGGTATCCGCTACGGCTATCATGCGCACAGTGCGGAAAATCTGTTGGAGGTGTACACAAAAAGCCGCGCGAAAGGATTCGGCGCCGAGCCGGTGCGGCGCATTATGTTGGGCACTTATGCGTTGTCTGCCGGGTATTTCGACGCGTACTACCTTAAGGCGCAGAAAGTCCGCGCACTTATCCGTCAGGATTTTGACCGTGCGTTCGAGAAGGTGGATGTCATCGCCGGTCCCACGACGCCCACCGTGGCGTTCAAGATAGGCCAGAAGTCGGACGATCCGCTGGCGATGTATCTCTCCGATATCTATACCGTGCCGGCGAATCTCGCAGGAGTACCGGCGATTTCCGTTCCCTGCGGTGTCGGTTCGCAGTCGGGCCTTCCGGTCGGTCTCCAACTCATCGGTGACATGTTCCGGGAAGAAACAATCTTGCGCGCGGCATGGCATGTCGAGCAAGGGCTCCAACCGTAACCGATGTTCTACGAACATATTCCCACAATTGTCAGCTCGACGGTGCAGGCGCTCTACAAGAATGTATTCGTGACGATAGACACTTCGCTTTCAGCGCGTCTGTTTGATTTTGTGCAAACGAATGATCAAGTCGCGGGCATCAAAGTACTTCTATCGCAGGTTGCTCTGGTTTTGTGCGCTGTGTTCGCGTTGTTTATCGTATTCGTGATGACCCAGAGGCGCGCACTGAAGGCGCGGCAGGAAACACCGGCAACCGCACCGGCTACAGAGGGCGCACCGGAACAACCGGCAGGACTTCTGCGCGACCGCTGGAACGCATTGCTCAAATACCTGGACTCGACTCACGAAGCGCAATGGAAGATTGCCGTCATTGAAGCGGATAAATTGGTTGACGATGCACTCGCCAAAGCCGGATATTCGGGGGATACCTTCGGCGACCGTTTGAGCAATATACAGCCCGGCACGCTCTTGTCGTTGGATGGTATCTGGTGGGCGCACAAAGTACGCAATCGGCTTGCGCACGAAGTTGATTATTTCCTGCGGTACACCGAAGCGCGTCAAGCCGTCGGCTACTTCGAGGCGGCGCTCTCCGAATTACAGCTTATCTGATGATGCCCCGGTTTTTCCACGCACAATCGACAGCATACAAGGCCGGAATCGTTGCGGTTGTTTTTTTATGCGCGCTGTTTGTGGCTTCGATCACCTATGCGTGGTATCTGTCCGACCGTATTGTGCCGCGCACATGGGTCGGTTCCGTTGCGGTCGGTGGTATGACGCGCGAGCAGGCTGCGATCCGCATTCAGGAGGCGCTCGATGCGTTCAATGCACAAGGCATTGTCCTTTCCGTGGAAGGCAGTTCAGATGTCATCGCTCCCGACAGTATCGCGCTTGACCTGAATTTGAGCGAAGCGATTGATGCTGCGTTTCTGCGTGGGCACAAAGGCGGAGCACTGAAGCAGACATGGCAGCGGGTATCTGCGTTGTGGTCATCTCACCGCCGTGATGCGCCCGTGCGCATCGATGAGACGGCTTTGCGTCGTCAGATTTCGGATATTGCCGATACCACAGACTTTGAGCGAAGCGATATTCGCCTGCAGGTCATTGCCGCAAAAGTTTCGCTGTTGACCGACACAAAACCTGGCCGTGCCATCGACCAGAGCGAAGCATTCGACCGTATTCAAAGTTCTCTGCGCGGATTAAGCGCCGCGCCCATCGCGCTGCAGTTGTATGACGACATGCCGCGGGCTGATATCGCAAAGGCGAAGACTGCAGTGAGCGATGTGCAAAAGATGATTTCCCGTTCGTTATCGTTGCAGTATGAAGATGTGCAGTTTTACATCAACCGCGAACGGCTTGGCTCATGGATCATTTCCGAATATGACGGTGACCGCCTCAAGCCGGGACTCAATCGTGAGGCGATCGGCGTATATGTCACGACAATCGCGACCGCGCTCAATATTGCCTCACAACCTCCGCAAATCACCACGCAAGATGGCCGTGTCACCGGATTTATCCCACCGAAGGTCGGCCGTTCGGTGCAGGAAGACAAGCTGACGGACAACATCATCAACGCGATTACCGTCCGCACGGGAACCGACAAAATCGGCGATACGCTCGTTGTGCCCTTGAAGTCCACCAAGATGTCGCTTATCGGTTTGGATGAGGATTCGGGCATCACCGAGCTTATCGGACGCGCGACGACGCCGTTCACCGGCAGTCCGAGAAATCGCATCAGTAACATCAAAAACGGAGTGAAGTTTCTTACCGGGACGATCGTTGCTCCGGGTGAAGAATTTTCCACGCTCGCTACGCTTGGCATCATCGACAACACAACTGGCTATCTTCCGGAGTTGGTGATTAAGGGCGATCGCACCACACCCGAATTTGGCGGGGGATTGTGCCAGGTGAGCACCACGCTGTTCCGCTCCGTTTTGGATGCGGGGCTTCCCATCACGGCGCGGCGCAATCACAGCTACCGGGTCTCGTACTATGAGAAAGATGCAAATGGCAAAGTCATCGGGCCAGGCTTGGACGCGACTATCTACCAGCCGGATACCGATTTCCGCTTCCTCAATGATACTACGCACCCCATTCTCATCATCGGCTATGTTATCGGTGACAAGGCAACTTTCGAGCTTTATGGTACAAAAGACGGGCGCACAAGCCAGATCATCGGTCCCAAATTATTAACTGAAACCTCACCTGGTGAACCGGTATACATTGAAACGACCGACCTCACGCCGGGAGTCATCAAGCAAGTCGAAACTCCACACCCGGGCGGTTCAGCGACGGCGACTTATATCGTGACCTATTCCGACGGCACCAAAAAAACCGTTGAGTTCAAGAGCTGGTACCGCCGCTGGCCCGCGAAATACTTGAAGGGGGTCTTGGTGCTCTCGTCTCCGACTCCCACGCCGTAGAGACGCTACGCTATTGCGTTTATTTATAATCTATGCTATAATAAGATATAGCGTACTGACAGGCCCACACGGGCAACAGAAGCGAAAGCTCTCTGAAAACTAAAGCCAAGAAAGGAACTGACCATGAAGTTAGATATGGTCGGGCGTATGCCGAGCGATGTGCTTGGCGTACTGGCGGACCTGCTCCAGAAGCTCTCCGGTAACGACGGAGCGCTATGGCTGGAGCGGCTGAAGCTCTTCCTGAAGGGGGAGAATCCCTTCTCCACGACAGCGCAGACTGCGAATGCTTGGGCCGATGAGCTCATCTCCGGTACCCGCCGCAAGCTCAAGAAATTCTTCGGCCGGAGCGTTCAGGCGGACCCCGTCCCTGCCTCTTGGACCCCAGCATTCCTCGCCAACGCCGCCGCATACAATATGCGTCCGGTGTTCCTCCCCGATGCGGACATCAGCGCGAACTGGGCCCGCAAGGGCTGGGTCAAGCTGGAATCGTGGTTCTACGAGAGGATCGCATCGGGAGCCATCAAGGGCGACCATCCCACGCGCTTGAAGCGTGGCTGGTATCTGGCAGACTTCACGCCAGGCACCGATTACACGAATGGCACGCAAGTGCTCCCCAGCGACCCGTGGTCCCCGCTCATCACCGAGCTCCGCGGAGCGAAGCTCATCAAAGGGTACGACGCCACCCCCTCGGGTTCGCGCTTTGCCATCACCTGGGATGAGTGGAACGACTGCGTACTGGCCCAAATGGCGGCAAAGTTGGGCGTTCACCGTGTCCAGATTAGTCTGGAACGGGCCGTAGAGTTCAACGCCATCGGCAACATTTACGACCCCACTCGAGGTGCATTTAACATGTGGGTGTGGCTCCAGGATAAATTTGAGGATGACTGCCGCCTCTTCGGCGGCGATCGTGGCCATGGCGGCCTTGCGTATGTCAGCTACGGTTCGCATGACGGTCGCCTCGGCAGCGTCGCCGCTCGGCCTCTGGTGAGGTTCGTGCAGTAGGGTTTTGGTCTGTATGGTCTTTGGCCCTTGGACCGCCGGGTTCTTTTCTCCGGCGGTCCTTTTTTGATATACTTGCTTTGTACGGCAATAGAGATGTAAAGGGGGCCCCTTTACATTCGATCCTTTCCTTGAAATAAAGTCAGATTTTGCATAGGATTGATAGATTATGGCCGATTTCAAGGAGCTCGAAGAGCGGATACTCGCATTTTGGGGAGACAACAATGTCTTCGAAAAAAGCATGGAGCAGCGGAAGGGGAGCACGCCGTTCGTGTTCTTTGAGGGCCCGCCGACGGCAAACGGCAACCCCGGCATCCACCATGTTATTGCTCGGGTCTTCAAAGACATCATCAGCCGCTATAAGACAATGCGCGGATATTTTGTACTGCGAAAAGGCGGGTGGGATACGCATGGCCTTCCCGTTGAAATTCAAGTTGAGAAAGAGCTGGGATTCAAGAGCAAGAAAGACATCGAGACATACGGCGTTGCCGCCTACAATGCGAAGTGCCGTGAGTCCGTATGGAAATTCAAAGGAGAGTGGGAGCGCTTCACGCGCCGTATCGCATACTGGCTGGATCTCCAGAACCCTTATGTCACCTATGAGAATCCATACATCGAGTCGCTTTGGAATATCATCGGCCGCATCTGGGACAAGAAACTGCTGTATCAGGCGCACCGTGTCGTTCCGTTCTGCACGCGCTGTGGAACGCCGCTGTCGAGCCACGAAGTCGCGCAGGGATACAAAACCGTGACGGATGTGTCCGTCACGGTTAAATTCAAAATTAAAAAATCAAAAATCAAATTTCCGGAGAATACCTACATTCTCGCGTGGACCACGACGCCGTGGACACTGCCGGGCAATGTCGCACTCGCTGTCGGGAGTAACATCGAATATGTATTGGCAAAGCCGAATGGGGGAGATGAACATTTTATCATTGCCGCCGACCTGGCGAATAAAGTGTTGGGCGCACCATTGGCTATCGAGCGTCAATTCAATGGCAGCGAACTTGTCGGAACTTCCTACGAGCCGCTGTTTTCCGTCAAAGCTTTGAAAAAACCGAAGTCATACAAAGTGTATGACGCTGATTTTGTCTCAACCACGGACGGTACGGGTGTCGTGCACACAGCGGTCATGTACGGAGAAGATGATTATCAATTGGGTACCAAGCTCGGGTTGGTGAAACAGCATACCGTTGATGAGCAGGGAAAATTCTTCGGAGTATCTGACGAGCTTGACGGTATGTATGTGAAGTCTGCGGGTACGGAAGCCCTCGTTCTGGAACAACTGAAGACGAATAACTTCTTACTAAAAACTTCCGCATACGAGCACGAATATCCGTTCTGTTGGCGGTGCGACACGCCGCTGCTGTACTACGCAAAAGACAGCTGGTTCATCCGCACGAGCGCGGTCAATGCACAACTGCTTGCCAACAATGACACGGTCAACTGGATTCCGGAGCACCTCAAGGACGGACGGTTCGGCCAGTGGCTCCGGGAAGGAAAAGACTGGGCATTTTCCCGCGAGCGATATTGGGGCACACCGCTTCCCATCTGGCGCACGAAGGACGGCAAGCAAACAATCGTCGCGCACTCGATGGAGGATATGGACACCTACCGCGGTGATACGCCGGCCCGCTTCTGGGTAATGCGCCACGGTGAAGCGCTGAAGAATGTGGATCACATCATCGACGCAGGGGAGCTTGAATCTCCGCTCACTGATGTTGGAAAAGCGCAGGTGGTTGCCGCGGCGCAGATACTCAAGAAGCAGTTGTCCTCAAAACGGGCGAAGCTTGCCGCCGTCATTTCGTCACCGATCCAGCGTGCACACGAAACTGCCACAATCGCTGCACGCGAGTTGGGCATGAAATCCATCACAACCGACGACCGTTTGCGCGAAATAAAACTAGGTCCGACGCTGGCCGGATGCCACGACAGCAAGTATCACGAGCTCTACCCGACATACGAGTCAAAGTTCACGCAACGGCCGCCTGACGGCGAATCACTCACCGATCTAAAGACCCGTATGTGGTTGATGCTTTCTGATTTAAATACAAAGTATGCCGGCAAAGATATTCTGCTCGTCAGTCACGAATATCCCATCTGGATGATGACGGATGCCGCGCAGGCGTGGAACATGGAACAGTCCATCGCAGAAAAAACAAAGCGGGGCGATGATTTTATCGGATTTGCGTCTATTGAGTCGTTGGTCGTGCGCAATCTGCCGCGCGACACCGCAGGCACGCTCGACCTGCATCGCCCGTTCATCGACGACATCGTCCTGAAGCGCCCTAACAGTTCCGCCAAGCTGTACCGCGTTCCGGAAATCGCCGATGTTTGGTTCGATTCGGGGGCGATGCCGTATGCGCAATGGCACTGGCCATTCGAGAACGAACATGAGTTCCGGCAACAATTCCCGGCGGATTTTATTTGTGAAGCTATCGATCAGACCCGCGGTTGGTTTTATACGCTATTGGCGGTTTCCACATTGCTGGGCGATGGCGCACCGTACAAGAATGTGATGTCTCTGGGGCACATTCTGGATGAGAAAGGTCAGAAGATGTCAAAATCAAAGGGTAACATTGTTTTGCCTGACGAGGTATTCAACGCGGTTGGCATTGACGCAACTCGCTGGTATTTCTATACGGTTAATTCGCCGGGCGATACCAAGAACTTCTCGATGAAAGAAGTGCGCGAACGGCTGACCGGGTTCATGATGACGCTCAACAATTGTCGGCGTTTCTATGAACTGTATAAGGCAGACAAATCAATAGCTGACAACTTACAGCTGACAACAGGAAACTTGCTGGATACATGGATCTTGTCGCGACTTAGTGAAGTCACCGCTCTGGCGACTACGCGGCTGGACATATACGATATCACCATTGCCGCGCGCGAGTTGGAACGGTTTGTGGTGGACGACTTCAGCCAGTGGTGGCTTCGCCGCAGCCGCAAACGCAGCGATGCGTTGCCTTTGCTGCGGCACATTCTGCGTTCGCTGGCACTGCTCTTGGCGCCGTTCATTCCGTATATGGCGGAAGAATTGTGGCAGAAGCTGAAGTCGGAAGGTGACCCGCTCTCGGTGCACTTGGCTGATTGGGCCGTGGCAGATGATGCCGCTGTCGATTTTCAGCTTCACCGGCAGATGGAACAGGTTCGCGAATACATCAGTGCCGGTCTTGCGGTGCGCAAAGAACAGCAAATAAAAGTTCGCCAACCGCTTCAATCGGTGACCGTTCCCGGAAAACAACTACACAACGATCTTGAAGACCTGATTCGCGATGAACTGAATGTGAAAGAAGTGAAATACGAACCGGGTGCTGCGGTGATGCTCGATGTGCATATCGGAACACATCTGCGTGCTGAAGGATTCGCCCGCGAGGTGATGCGTACGGTGCAGGACATGCGCAAAGAAGCAGGCTGTCAGGTGTCTGACCGTGTGTATTGCCAGTGGTTCAGCGAGGATGCGGAAGTCAGCGCGGCGCTCTTGGAGCATAGCGATATGATTGCCCGCGAGACGGGATTGTCGGCGTTTGTGCATCAGGCGGACGATAAGACGCTTACCATCGAAAAAAACTTCGACCTCGCCCCCGGAAAACCTCTCTGGATTGGTATCAGGAAATAAGATGTGCAGGGGCATCCTGCACATTGCACATCATTCGGTTGCGGAGTATGGTGTACTCAATCCGATTCGTGGGTGAATCGGATGTTCTTTGAGGAGTGTGTAATGTCGCACGATGAAGAGCTGCATTTCTTGCGTGCAGAACAGAATTCACATTTGTTTCGCCTCATCCTCGCCCTCGCTGTACTGTCGGCCCTTGTTGCATTTGGTGCCAACAGATATGCCCAACACCAAAAGGCCGTCCGGAATGCGGAGGCCGCCAACGCCGCAGAGCGCAAGTGGTTTGCGAAGACCGTCGATAAGATCGCCCGGTTGCGGGTTGCTCTCAACGACGCCGATGCCGGGGTTTCTGCTGTCACCGCGGCAAACAGCAAGCCAATCCGCAAGGGCGGCAAGGCCGTCCCACAGGAAAAGTGGAGCGAAGAAGGTGCCGCACAATACCGTGTGATGCAGAACAGTCGGGTCTTGATTGCGAATTCGCTGGACAATCTGGTTGCCGAGTACAACAAACGCCGCGCCGCTTACACTGGCGAGTGGCCCAAGGGCGCAGAGCCTCCGGCAACGCTGGCTGGCAGTAAGCAGTAGCCGCACCACGGAGCCCCGCCACGGCGGAGCTCTTTTTTTGCGCACAGCGCGTCGTGATACAATACGCAGATGTCTATTGGCTGGATTATCCGTGCAGTTACCCGGCCGCGGCCGCCCATGGCTCGCGCCCAATACCTGCAGCACCGCGAAGTCGCCCGCGCATTTATCGGAGAGCGTGTTGCATATTGGCAGAGCGTACAATCGTTCGTGGTGGGGCGCGTGAGTATCAAAAACCACAGCCGTATCTGGGGTAGCTGTTCAAGTCTCGGCAATCTGAATTTTAACTGGCGCCTGGTACATCTGCCGCCCGAACTGGCTGACTATGTCGTTGTGCATGAATTGTGTCACACCATTGAACACAATCATTCACGCAGATTCTGGACTCTCGTGGAAATCCTGATGCCCGACTGGCGCGTCTGTCGTGCAGCGTTGCGGCACTACCACCCGTCGAACGAAAGGATACTTGCGTAGGAGGGACGGTCATGTACTATTGCGCCTAGGAGGCGAATATGCGCGTTCTTTGTGTTGGCACTGCAGTTCTTTTCATGGTGTGTCCGTTGTCGTTGTACGCGCAGATCGAGCGGGAAGTTGACTTGAAGTTTACCGCAGAGCTTCCGGAGGGTGTCCCGGAC
>ERZ1292625.816-Hain-H41-01um-R1-816-length-42362-cov-5_pt2 | contig 28791 bp, 42 predicted proteins | sample MGYA00564400_ERZ1292625 | MGnify/ENA primary metagenome ERZ1292625 (study PRJEB36523, sample SAMEA6512639) | groundwater metagenome | collected 2019-01-08 | study: AquaDiva: Metagenomics assemblies of 32 groundwater samples | reverse complement strand
CATTCTAGTATCGTGACAATGGCCTTGACTCTTGGCCTGTTATAGGGCATATTCCCGTAACAACGCTCCCGTAGCTCAACATGAAGAGCGGCGGTTTCTAACTCCGAAGGTTGTGGGCGAAAATCCCACCGGGGGCACCACAGAGGAGACAGCCATGCTGCCTAAACCTACCCCCGACTACCGTGAGCTCTTGAAGCGCTACATGAAGCATGTGGCCGAGTGCGAGGGCGTCACCCTGCTCAACAAAGAGACGATGGAGAACCATCTGTCGGACCACGACCTCGCCGAGCTTCAGCGCCTGGATTACGAGAACGAGTGAGCGCTACCATCAGCCCGTGTAGCTCGTACCGCTACACGCTTGGGCGCGTCATCGAGCCACCACTATGGCCATTGAAGCCCTGTCTGTTCGTCATGCTCAATCCGAGCACTGCAGACGAACACCTGGACGATCCGACGATCCGTCGCTGTATTGGCTTCGCCACATCCTGGGGCTGCACTGAACTAAATGTGGTCAACCTGTTCGCGCTCCGGGCCACCGATCCGAAGGCATTGAAGAATCATCCGGATCCCGTGGGACCGCGGAACGATGCCATCCTGGCTGAGTACATTGAGTTTCACACCATCCACGATGGCATCATCGTAGCGGCTTGGGGCGCCAACAAGTTAGCCAAGGCCCGCGCGGCCTCCCTGGCTCCCCTGTTTGCGAATGCCCGGTGTCTCGCGCTCAACCGCGATGGATCGCCCAAGCACCCGCTTTACTGCCGGGCCGATCTGGTCCCGGCCCCCTTAGATCTTAGACCATAGTCTTTCGGCCTCGCGACGGCTAATATCGGGCTGAGGTATCCCATGTGGACTCGCGTCTCTACTGCCGCCGGCGACTACCCAGCGGTCAGCCTGACCCCTGGATCGACAACGCTCACCAGCGGTCCCAGCCTGGTTATCGACGCGGCCCTGGGCGACAGTTTCTTCTGTGACCTCACCGAAGCGACCCAGATCGAGAATCCCTTGAATCCGGAAGATGGCCAACGGCTCGCGCTCTGGCTCCATAGCACTACTGCTCACGCGCTCACCTTCGGGACCGAGTTCGATGGCGATCTTCCGGCCCAGACGAGCGACGAAGACTCGGTCCAGCTCTACCTCTTTGACTACAGCGTGACCCCATGACCCTGGAATCATTCCTGACCCCGGGCTCCTTTACTTGGACCGTTCCGGCCGGCGTGACCTCCGTTGACGTGAGTGTCCGCGGTGGTGGTGCATACGGGGTCAATGGTATGCGTATAAACTGTGCTTCCAACGACAAGACGTCGTACTCGGGCGGAGGCGGGGGCCAGGGCGGACTCGCGTTCTACAATAATCTCGCGGTTGTCCCCGGGGAACAGTACATTGTCACGATCGGGGTCTTGGCACTTAACCCGTTCAGCAACTTCACGAATGGCGGCGCAGGCCAGAACTGCAGCTTTGTTCGCGTAGCCAGCGGGGTCAACGTTCTCGGTGGCGGTGCGGCCCAGGTAACGAGCGGTGACAACACCGCCGGTGTCACCTCCTGTCCGCAAGGATTCGGCAGTTCTCTGGTCATCGCCGGCGGCATCGGTGGTAGCGCGAGCGGCGGAACTACCAACACGTCAGGCGCAAACGGCACGGCCGGGACCCGGGTCCACAGCACGTCGACTCAGCCAAACATCACGACCTTTGGACTTGGGGGCGGTTCAGCCAACGAAGGCAAGGGTGGCGATGGCGGTAAAGCGAACATCGGCGACACCAATATCCAGAGCGCCCCTGAGACCGGCTATGTGAAACTCGAGTACACGATCGTCCTGGGATTCCCGGGCGGTCCCCGGACGCGCTCGCGCGCCGTCACCGACGGCCGGAAACGTATTGCCTCGGTCGACTTCTCGACCGAGCAAACTGGGAAGCACGGTCAGAGCTCGGTCGAATAGGCTGGAAACTTGCATGGTGCCATCTTGACCGTTAAGATGGCATCATGAGTACCAACCTCTAGCTATACTGTTACTGCCTCGTCAGGACTGACCTGACGGTGGCCCAGCAGCTTGTTCAAGCTGCCCATGCGACCCACGAGGTCGCACTCCTGCACCCATACCAGTCTCCTGAGATCAGCTCCCTGATCGTGATCGGTGTTTCGTCTGAAGACGAACTGCTGCGCGAACACGCTCGTCTCGTTCATGCAGGAATCCCCCTCACTCTCTTCCGAGAGCCCGACCTGGACGACCAGGCCACCGCGCTCGCGACCGCACCGGTTTCTGGTGAGGCCAGGAAATTGTTTCGTCACCACACTCTTTGGAACTTGAAAGGTAACCCATGAGCCAGATATCGGACGATGTTTACAAGATACGATGCAAGTTGAAGCAGCTCGTCACGCTTCAGGTCGCCTACAAGGCGGTCATGCACCAGCCCCACACTGTCGAGACCTCGACGGCCCAGTGGCGCGCCCACTACGGCGCCATCCAGATCTCGGCGCTCCACGATCTCTCCCTCGGGATACGCGGATTCCCGAAGGCCCACGGATCGAGCGACTACGCGATCCTGCAGGAACGTAAGCTGGTCTTGGAGGTTCAAACTCCAGCCACCGAAGTTGCCTGACTCACAAGGACGCCCTTACCTATGGTGTCACCATACGTGACGCCGGCGGGAGCGCCGTTCGTCATCGTTACGCCGTCAAGTCCACCAGGTGTGCTACGCAAGTACGCCGCCTGGTGGAACTCACGCTAACGTCGAGCTTTTCTCGACCGTCGTGGCCGCCTCTTCTTCTTCAAGCGCTTTGCGTGCGGGTTCGCCCGCGCCTTCGAGAAGTCGTATTCTTTTCTCACACTTTCCCTTTCAACATGCCCTAGCCGAGTGGCCAGGCAGCAGATTGCAACCCTGTTCAGGCGAGTTCGATTCTCGCGGGCATGTCCATTTCAAAGGTCGCAAGCACTAAAGTGGTGCACCTGGCTTTTAACCAGGGGAACTCGGAGCGTTACCGAGGCGGCCAACCATCTATCCATTGAAAGCATAAACAGCCAGATGCACCCGGCTCTTAACCGGGGGATGTAGGCGCACGTCCTACTCGATGGACCAATTCACTTGGAAACCACATGAACTCTGTACAATCCGGCATGGAAGAAAAGCGCGTCAAGCAAGTCATCGTTGTCCGCAAGGACCTCAACATGCGCAAGGGCAAGATGATCGCCCAGGGGTCTCACGCCTCAATCGCCGCCATTATGGAGAAGGTCTTCGGCCCGCGCGAGGAACGTCAGAACGCTTTCCCTGACGCCGCGTGGATCGACTATGCCCGCGAGTTCAAACTCGACCCGGCCGAGCGAGCCTGGTACCTGGGCAACTTCCGGAAGATCTGCTGCTACGTTGAATCCGAAGCCGCCCTGCTGGAAGTCGAAGCCGCGGCCAAGGCTCTTGGGTTACGCTGTCATCTGATTGAGGACCGCGGTCTCACCGAGTTCAACGGGGTCCCGACCAAGACCTGTTTGGCTATCGGGCCCCATTGGGACGACGATGTCGACCCAGTGACCAAGCATCTGCCTCTACTTTAATTTCAACCATCCAAGGTGTTTCTTGGCTGCATGTCTCACTGCCAGTGAGAGGGACTGGGTTCAATTCCCAGTGGATGGTCCATCTATATCGCGACAGCTCGACCGGACGAGCATCAGATTCCGAATTTGAAGGCTGCAGGTTCGATCCCTGCTCGCGATGCCTCAATGGCGCCGGAAGGCCGGTAGTCTTGGGCCAGCTTATATCTGGCTAAGAGGCGGGTCCAACTCCCGCGGCGCCGACCACTATTCGAGCCAGCTGGCTTTCTTGATCTCTTCCTTGAGAGTCTCGGTGTAGCGCTTTCGCTCGTACTCGGACAATGCTTCGAACGCTTTGGCGTCGGCTTCGAGATCGTGACGACTCGTGAGTCTGGACCAGAGTGCTAGTGGGATCTTGACCATTAGAATCTCGTGCTCCACGAGATCGTCCCCATCCCCTCGCTGCGCCCGATGGCGTGGCGTTGGCACAGCGAGAAGTGACCAAGCTGGATCCCGTAGTCGATCCAGAGCCCGCGCTCGAAGCCGGCGATCTCGGAACCGATCTGGTTGTCCTGCCAGTCGCCGCGGATCTGAAACCTGGGACCTAGCCAGACGTGAGCCCAACCAGAGTCAGGCAGGGTCACGACATCCCGGATCGCAATATCGGAAGCGAACGCGTCAGCGAGCAACTCAGCATCAACAATGAACTCAAGGACGTGACCGTTGACATCCGGGGTCCGGATATGATTCATCGTGTAGAGAATCGGGCTCGGCTGACTGCGGTCGTACTCAAGCCCGAGCGGGACATCATTCAGGTTCTTGTGCCACCAATCCTGGAGGCCTTCGCCGCCAAGATCTCCGCGCAGCCGGACACCGCCACCGAGGACGATCGTGGCCGAGATATCGTTGGCGACGATATAGCCCAACGTGACCGAGAGCTCATCGTTGCGGACTCCGAGGTCGCGCGACGTCAACATGGCGCTATCGAGCTTCAGGACCCAGTCATCGTGACGGATCATGATCTCGAACGCGTTGGTTCGGTTATCGTCCGAATGGGTGGTCGGGATCGCGTGCCAGTCGTTGAACCACCCGAGCGAAAACTTCGGGATCGGACCAGGGACCGGCGGCTCAGGGATACCAGGGACGGCGGCAAAAAGTGATGTGGTAAGTGCTAGCAGGATGGCGGTGCGCATACCGCGGATCGTATGCAAATTTTACAAGATAGTCAAATCTATTGTCTCGATTTGCTGGCCTGGTTCAGTGGCAGAACAGGGCTTTCGTACTGCTCAGACCGGGGTTCGATTCCCTGGGCCAGCACCATTGACAATAGACTTGCTTCGTTATGATGGCCGTGTGTTTTTCATCGGTCTTATCTTCGGGATCATGGTGGGGGCCGGTACGACGGTCTTGATCAACGAGCTTCTCGCCGCCAAACAGCGCCGCGAGAACGAAGCGGAGGAACGGTTGGAACGTCAGACCAGAATAGGGTTCGTAGTGACCCAGACCTACGAAGAGCGCGTCGCCGCCCGTAAGCGGTCCCAGAAGTCGTGACCGACTGGCCCTACCGCTACTGGCTCACCTACGAGGAACTCCAACTGGTGGGCCCGGTGCTAGAGCACATGCCGTGGCTCAAGGGTCAGCGGTTCGATCCAGGCGCCGGCCGCCTCTACCTCGATGGCCCCGAGATCGCCGGCCAGACGGCCGAGAAGTGCTTCGAACTCTCTCGCCAGTACGGCTGCATGATCCAAGTGCACGGCGAGCCAATTTAGTTTTCAACCGTCTGTGGTTCATCAGCAGATCGACTCCCTTCCAAGGAGTACCAAGCAGGGGCAGCACCTGTCAGACGGTCCATTCTTATGCCCGCGTCGTCCAATGACAGGATACCTGTTTTGTACTCAGGTGACGCTCGTTTGATTCGTGGCCGTGGGCACCATCTTGATCGATAATTATCACCTGTATGGTCGTGACCCATGCGGCGAGTCAAAACGGACCTGTGCCACTTTTTGTGCCACCCCCTCCCGCCCTTTACTGGCCTTAGATGCCCTCCGACGTTCGCCGGCCAAATTGGACAAATCTATAACCACCGTATAAACGGCCTGTTGCAGCTTTTACAAAACGCGCAGTCGGACATCCCCGTACCCTCCGAAGGCAGAGGTCGTTGGTTCAACTCCAACCGAGCGCGCCATATAAGTAGCGAAGAAAACAAGAACTTAGGACGAAAAGAGGAAACGAGAAAAAGACGGGATGGGCAGACCTGTGCCACTTTTTGTGCCACCCCCTCCCCTGTTTTGGGGTATAGAACCCCATGAGTCTGAAGCGGCGCGGCGTCGGCGGGATCTTCTGGTACCGGTTCAAATACGCGGGCCAGGAGTTTCGTGGAACGACCGGGACCCCCGATCTCAACACGGCCAGGAAGGTCGAGAACAAGGTCCGAGCTGACCTCCACGGTCAGGACAAACTCGGGGATCTGCCGCCCATGACACTCGGGGAAGCCGTGAAGGAATACTTCATGGTCCAGGTGAAGCCGACCAGCGTGAACAACCTCCAGCGATCGACTGTGTGGGCCAAAGGATGCCTGGCCGGGATCGTGGAGTTCTTCGGGAAGGATACCCTGATCAGCACGATCGCGACGGGCCCGGAGATCACGCGGTTCAAGAACTGGCTGGTGAAGCCTGACCCCGATGGTCCCGGGAACGCGCCCAATACGGCTGACCGGAAGCTCGGGATGCTCAGAGCGGTCCTCAGGAAAGCGATCGAGTGGGGAAACCTGGCGACGGTTCCTGAATTCAAACTCTACAACATGGACGACTCGAGGGTCCGGTGGCTGACCGCCGACGAAGAAGCCAAACTGCTCGCCGCCTGCAACCCTGAGCTCCTCGATGTCGTGATCTTCTTGACCGATGCTGGCTGCCGGCTCTCGACTGCTCTCCAGGTCCAGTGGATCCATATCCACCTCAAGGACGAATCGGGAAAGTCGTTTGTGCAATTCCAAGGAGAGAAGGGTCACAAGGAGAAAGGCTCGAAGCCTCGCTCGGTCCCCCTCACGCCTCGTAACGAAGCGATGCTGCGGCGCCGCTGGGAAGCTAGTGCGAAGGACAGGCGTGCGGTCGTGTTTGCTTACGACGCTGAAACCAAGCTGACAATCAAGAGTCGGGCAGGCGGGCGCGGTGGGGTCAGGAAGCGGTGCCGGCCGGCGCTCGGGAAGTTCTACGGGCTCTACCACGTGAAGGCGCGCGACGAATGGAACGCCAACATCAAGATCGAGAACACGCTCAAGCACCTCGGGGTATTCAAAACCATGGAAGCTGCCGCAGCGGTAAGACAGGCGGCCGAGTTGGAATACTGGGGCCCTGATACCGAGATGGGATTCGAGACCGCGTGGGATATCGCACTCGCAATATCGAAGATTCCTGACCTGCATGTTCACGATCTGCGCCACACGTTTGCCTCCAGGCTCGCGATGGCCGGCATCAATCTGCGACAGATCCAAGAATGGCTCGGCCATGCTTCGATCGAACAGACCGAGATCTATGCGCACTTGATGCCCTCAGACTCGGTCGACGCGGCCGGGATTGCGGCACTCGTCAACGCTTCACCAGGTCCGCATCTCATCCCGAAATGATTGATTCGATTTCGATCGGCGCGGCCGCTTGAGCGCGCGGGAGCGAACAGGGATCGCCAGGTTGATCGGCAGCTTCTTGAGCGAAGCCATATAACGATCGAGATCGGCGACGTCGTACTTGATCCGACGGCCGATCACGATCCTGGGGATCGGGAGATGGGCCATTCGTTTTGGCTTCTCTTTGATGTACGCTGCGGCTTCGGTCCGCGTCAGGTACGGGCTCCGGCTCTCATCCAGGATCACAAACTCTTCGCGGTCGTCCACGAGTTGACTATTTCTAGGTCAACTCTATTGTCACGATCTTTCCATGGCGCCCGGTAAGGGCGTCTCACTTTCATGCTCGTCTAGTACAGTGGTAGTACACGCCCTTGGTATGGGTGGGACTGGGGTCCGATTCCCTGGATGAGCACCATTCAATCGCGTATCGTCCAACGGTTTAAGACACTGCTCTGATAAGGCGGAGATCTAGGTTCGATTCCTAGTGCGCGGACCATTTACACATAGCTCGCCCGTAGGGGAGCGCTGGCCTCCAAAACCGGTAAACAGGGTGCAACTCCCTGGAGCTATGCCATTCCAAAGAATTGTTCCCTTTCGGCCCCCGATCGTCACAATCGGGTTGCATGAAAGTTTGTATCTGTAACGGAGAATTGACCTGCCTGGGTTGCAAGATCCGGACGCTGGTCAGGACCCAGTATGGCTGTGGCGCCATGGCCTGGCTGGAAGCCATCTATGAGGCCGCCGAGGCTTCCCAGGTGACACCAGCCCTTAAGCCGCACCGCGATCCCCTGGACCCGGCCAGCTGCCCGCTCCGGCGTCCCAAGGGTGACGACACCCCGTCTGTTTGACTCCTGTATCCACGTAGGTAAATTTGCCAGCAGTGGATTCGTCTAACCGGTAGTTTGTTCGATTGTTCGGAGGCCAGGGGTTAAACCCTGGCCTTCTTTGTTTTTACATATCAGTCAAGCCTATTGTATTGACTACGAGTAAAATTCAGTATCGTGGAGGTTGTCAACTCAATCACCAATATATGGATTTTTCTCCCATGCTTACCTTCCTGTTACTCGCCTTGATCTACACCGCGATCGGCTTCCTCGGCGGCGTCGTTGGCCTGCTGATCTACCGCGGCATCAAGTGCATCTACAACTGCGTCTGTACCGCCTGCTGCTCGCCGGCCAAAGCGAAGGCCAAGCGCGTCTCGCGCCGGGACCGTCGATGATTTTTTGGATCTTCCTGATCTCAGGAATCCTGCTCGTCCTCGGTGGCATCGCCAGGGTCCTCGCGCGCAAGTACGAGCCCAAGCAACCAAGGGTTTCTAGCCACGTGTGTGGCTGCCCAACCGACACGGATGAGGACCGTCCCAACGTCTGTCGCTATCGAGAGGACTGACCCATGAACCCGCACCTCCTGCTCGCCATCGTGTACCTGGTCATCATCACCGGCCTCGTGGTCGACATCGTGATGAGCCGTCGTGCTCTCAAGCCGAAGCCTGCGTTCGTCAACAAGAACCAGAACTTCATCGAGACCGAAACAATGCTCGAGCCGGTGAGCGAGAACGACATCGAGACCAGGATTATGCGATGAGCGTCATGCCCGCGGACTCGCCCGAGAGCATGATTCTTTTCGCCGGCCTCCTGGCCTGCGCGGTAGTCTTCTTCGTGACCTTCGTCGTTCGCCTCGTCCGGGCGATTCGAATCTATCTGGAGATTCGCAAGCTCAGGAAAATCCTGATCGCCATCGCGAAAGAAAACCATGAGTAAGGATCCGCTCGGTTACGACCCGCTCGGGATCGATCCGGTTGCCCAGGTGATCAAGATCCAGGAGTCGAAGACCGACCGTTCACTTCAGGCGTTTCGCCACGGCATCCTGCTGCGCGGCACCCACATGGTCGATCCCAACCAAGTCGTCCCGCCTCCCGTGGGCGATGACGGTCAAGAACTGACGCATGAACGCCGGATGGAGATCGCGGCACAGCGAAAACCATATCAGGCGAATCCCGACTTCGACGGCGACAACGGATACGGCCACGATCTCCCAGACCATCAGGTCGAACAGCTAGGTGCGACGGCGCAAAAGATCGTCGAGTCCAAGCCCGAGATGACGGTCGTGATCCCTAAAGAACTTCCAGACCCCCTCAACCCCATCCAGGACAACCCATGAAGATTTCCATGCTGATCGACGACAACAACAAGCGCGTCGTTTTCGTCTCAGGTGTATCCCTGAAGGCGCCTGCCTACAAGCAGATCAAGGCGATGTTCGGGATGACGACCAACATCGTGTTCATGCCGAATGGTTCAACGATTCAAGAGATGAACGACGCCGGATTCGCCGAACTCGGATATCGCAAGATGACTGACGAAGAGCGGATCGCGTTCCTCCAGGCGAAGCTCGCCAAGAAGGATGCACCAGCCGAAGCGGCCACTCCAGCAGCTACCGACGAGAACGGCTGCACAACTCAAGAAGACGGCGAGTGCGTTTCACCCGGTCCCTGCATCCACACGCCGGCGCCTGAGACGACCGCAGAAGCACAAGGCTAACGTGCTCCGCGTCCCGCAGGTCAATGGCGTTGGTCAGCTCGTCGAGTTCGTTCCGCACTCGACGGACGAAGAGACCGTGCGTTACCTGACGGCCCTATTCGCTGGTCAGCCTGCTGTGGTCCAGATGGGACCATGGCTCGGGACCGGCGAGATCCTGATCGACTACCAGACCTACAAGATTCCGAACTACGGTTTCGTCCAGACGGATCTCGCTATCCAACTCATCAACATCGAATTCAACGCCGTGACGCGGCTCGTCGAGCTGAACAAGATCCTGCGCTGCATGGGCGGTGGCCTCATCACGGTTGCCAGCGCGTTGAACCGTAAGCCTATTTTTGAAATGACTGCGACCTACATGGCGCACCCGATCTTTGGAGAAAAAGTATGAAATTGAAAATCTTTGGTTCGATCTTGATGGCTCTCTCGGTCGCCAGCATAGCGATCGCGTCAATCTTGGATTCCATGCCCCCGTGTCAGACGTTCCTGTATTGCACATGGATTGCCTGCTGGGCAGCGGCGTGCGGGTGCGACTTCGCCCGCAAAGGTGCGGCGACATGGGAACTTCGTTTCCGTCACGCACTTGAGATGGGACTCTGTTCCGTCTGGGGAATCTACGTGTTCGGTGGACCCCTGTGGGTCCAGACTATCGCTGCAGTCATCACCGCCTTGGCGGCGATGGGCTATATCTACGTCCTCGTAACCGAGTTCTTGATCTCGCACCTGACTCCGGCTCATCGCGTCTACAGCGCCCGTCCCGCTAAAAAGCGGAAGAGTCATTGATGCGCCTGGGCCGCTACATCCATATCGCCCGGTCCGTCATGCTGGTGATCACGCTCACCATGGCATTCGCGTTTGTCATAAACGACGGCCGCATCAGCCAAGGTCTGGCCGTCGCGATGATGCTCACGTCGTCCGTGGTGCTCGCTCTCCAAGTCGTCAAACACACTGCCAAGTCCCGCCGTCGCAAGTCTAAGAAAGGTCGCCGATGACCCGCTCCCTCAAGCTCGTCTACCTGAACCTGATCATGAACGCGCTCTTCGTTCTGTTCCTGGTCTTCTCTGGTCCCGATGGAGCCATGAACTGGTTCGGCGGGATCCTGCTCGCGCTCGCGTGCTCCGCGGCCCTGGGCGTCATGTGGATGTCCGGCCAGGAACTCGTCCAGGGCTGGCGCAATTCAACCCCACGGAGTCGCAGATGAACGGTCAAGAAATCGATTGGTCCAAAGTAGACGCGAAGTGGATCGCGTACTCGATCGACAAATTCGGCATGCAGGCGTTGCACGACGCCGCCCCGATCTTCTCCCATATAGCTGGCAAGTGGGCGTCCGCCGGGGTCAGGATGGATCTCGGGCTCATGCAGATCTTCCCGAACTTCAATCCGGCTATGACGCTCCAGATGCGTCCAGGCAAACCGGCAGCTGTGCCTCAACCTGTTCAGGAGCGTGTTAAATCCAAGCTCCCCCAGGACGTCGCGTCCACGACTCCGATCGACCACATGGTTTCGTCTCCGCCTCCGCTCGAACCGCAGAACACCGTGGACTACAAAGCGGTCGTGGCCGATCTCCTCGCGCTCCTGCGTGTGGTCGAAGCCTGCGGCGATGACACCGGCGGGACAGTCGCCCACGCCATCGCGACTGCGGAAAAAGCCCTCGCGATCACGCCGCCAATCAAGTCGCGCCAGAAGCCCAAAATCAAAGCCCGTGCCACGAATAAAGGTAAGAAATAGGAACCCCCATGTCAGATGAATCGAACGTCATCGGCGAGCGCTGGACAGCACAGCGATCCCGATTGAAGAACAACCAGACCGAGTTTGCCGCCCTGTTGGGCATATCGACCTCGTATCTGAGCCTGATCGAATCCGGTCAGCGTCGCAACCCCTCCATTACGCTCCTGCGTCGCGCCGCCAAGGTGACCAAGCGTTCGATCAAGTACCTGGCTGGCGAATGACCGAGCCGGTTCAGATCACCCCTGAGCACCTGCGCTCGCGGGCGCAGTGGATCATGGACCACGGGGCCCCTCAGGCCGAGGGTGCCAACAAGACGGGGATTCTCCACGTGTGCGCCCGGGTCTTCACGACCCTCGCTGAACAGTGGGAGACTGGCCAGATCACCCAAGAGACTGTCACCAATGAATTGGCATTCTTTGCCAACCGGATGTCCCGCTACATGACCGCCAAGTGCACCGAGCAACGGACCTCCGCCGTCATGGGTGTCATCGCGATGGCTGGTCGCCTCAACATCAATCATGTCTGGCTCCTCACCGGCCACTCCCCGAATGAAAGTGAACAATGAACCTCAACGAAACTGAACTCGCCTGCCTGGAAGCAATCCAGGGCGGCTCCTCCAACGTCGCCCAGGTGGCCGACTGGATCTGGCCTGACCTCGCCGACAACGGCTTCCCCCAGGACGAGCGCCACATCAGCTCGGTGGCCTCGACGGTGAAGCGCCTGATCGTCTACAAGCTCGTCACGGAATCGCCGGACGGCTGGTCCCTGACTCCCGAGGGTGCCTCAATGGTGCCCGGAGATTGCTGAGATGATCTGGGTTATCTACGGGCTTCTGCTCATCATCGGAATCCTGGTAGGGACCATCCTGATCCAGCGGTCAAACATTCGCTGGCTGGCTGAGCGTCTCGCCGAGACCACCCAGGACGCCAAGCACTCCGAGACCGAGCGTCGTCGTCTTGAGCGGGTCAGCTGGACCGACCAGCACTAACATTTTTCTTTATTAACGGCCAGTCAAACGTATTGTCTCGTTCATGCACGACAAGACGGTTGATGAACTGAAGACGACCCTCGACTCCATCTACTACCGGATCGAGCGCGAAGCCGAGGTTCGGGATGACGGCTTCGAAAAGTACGAGTCTCCTGTGCCTCCCGCGATGGTCGAGGCTGCCAAAAAGTGGATCTATCAATTCGGCTGCGCCTGCTGGCAGTGCGAGCTGCCGCTCCTGATCCCCGAAATGAACCGCAACGGCGACGGGATTGAGCTCACCTGGGAGAGCGCGGCCCCAGAACACTGCCTCAACCGCTACGTGATCCTGATCGACGCCAACCCAGTGGGGGTGTGCGACTCTGGTCACGTTCTCCACGGTCCCTGCGACTGGTTCGACCCCGCTGATCTCATCACCGCGACCACTCACTACCAAGGCTTCCTAGCCGCGAGAAAAGCATGATCGACTTCGGAAGCATGGCTGGTGTTATGGGTGGCGGTATGGCGCTTGGCGTCATCGCTGCCTGCTGGGGCCATATCAAAGGATTCATCGACCGCGCCATGGGTCTCATGATCATCCGGGTCGAGGTCGAGTCCTGGGCCCGTACCGCGGTCTCGATGATGTGCTGGCGCGAGTTCAAATCGTCCAAGGGCGCGTTCCGGAAATTCCACGGGGAGATCATCAACGTGAAACCGTTGGCTCGCCAACAGGTCGTCGGCTTCGAGGGCTTCCCCGCCAAGGCCGTGCTGTTCTGGGACGGCTGGCGCCCGATCATCGTCTCGTCCCCGACTGACAAAGATTCTGGTAACGAGAAGACGACCATGACCTTCATCCGCGGCACCTTCAAGGTCGAAGCCTTGATGGAGCGCGCCTTCGCCGGCCTCAACGCCCGGATGCAGGGCGCCGGGACCGAGACCTACGGGGGCCGACGCTTCACCGTGAAACGGTGCGTCGGTAAGGGAAACCGGAAGATCATGAGTTCGAGGGATGACGATGACGACGGCCCCGGGCTGCACCGCCATCGTTCCCGTGGTTCCTCGGATCTCATCCTGGAGAATCGGCCGGTTGCATGGCGACCTGAAGAACTCGGGGCCGAAGACGCCCCCGATCAACCTTTCGGTCACCTCGCCCTCTCGCCCGACATGGAGTTGGCGATCGAAGAGGCACGGCACTGGATGAAGTCCAAGCAGTGGTACAAGGAACGTCAGATCCCCTGGCGTCGCGGCTGGCTCCTCCACGGCAAACCTGGGACCGGGAAGACCTCGGTGGTCAAGGCCCTGGCTCAAGAACTCGATCTTCCCGTGTACATCATGGACATCGCGTCCATGAACAACCAGGAGTTCATCAACTTCTGGACCGAGGCGTTGGCTCAATCGCCCGCCGTGGTCCTCATTGAAGACATCGACGCGGTCTACCACGGACGCGAAAACACCCTCGGGGAATCCGGGGGCGGTCTAACCTTCGACTGCATCCTGAACGCGATCAGTGGTGTCGAAGGTGCCGAAGGAATGTTCACGGTCATCACGACCAACCACATCGAGTACGTCGACGAAGCCCTGGCCGCCAAGACCCCGGACGGCTCCATGAGCTCAAGGCCCGGCCGTATCGACCGCACCATAGAACTCGGGGCCCTGGCCCGCGCGGGCCGCGTCAAGATCGCTTCCCGGATCCTGTCCTGCTGCCCCGACCTGATCGATCAAGTGATCCTGGAGGGCGACGGCGACACCGGGGCCCAGTTCCAGGAACGCTGCTCCACCCTGGCCTTGGAACAATTCTGGCTTGGAGTCGACTCCAAGGGGTAGAGACCACCCTGGTACCCCCTCTGGTCAACCGTAATGTTACGGAATGGTTGTTCGTAAGAATCACGGGACGCCCGCGCGCGGCATCCGCAATATCTCCAATCTGGTCAGTACCTCGGGTGTCGCCGAGACGACCACGACCCTGGTCACCGTCGATGACGGCGCCGTCCTTGACGAGTGGCGCAACCAGGGAGTCCTGACCCACCAGATCAAGGGCGACGGCCGTCACTGGTTCAAAGTCCTGTTGGCGCCGCCCGCAAGCCCCGTGGACGGCGATGTCTGGTTCGAGGACACCGGGGTCACCGGGATCATGTTGATGGTCCAGACCAGCTCTGGGACGCTCCAGATCCCCGCCGGCGACGGATCCCTGGAAGTAACCGCTGCTACCGCTCTCCTGCAAGGCCACGCTGTTCGCGCGACTGCAACAGGGCTCCAGTACGCCGCGGCCGTCCAGGCCTCTGAGCAGTACCGGATCGTCGGGATCGTCGCCGAAGACACCCTGATCGCGACCGATGCCACGGTCCTCACCAATGGTGACCACATCGAACTGTCGGATTGGACGCTCCTCACCGGCGCCCTGAACCTGGTTCCCGGGGCCACCTACTGGCTCTCCGCAACTCCCGGCCGGTACACGACAACTCCGGTGATCGCTGCCCGCGCACGGGTCGGGATCGCCGTGACGACCACCAAACTTCTGATCGATACCAACTTAACAGTCTTGTCCTGAAAGCGCTTATATCACTCCAGGTTCTTTCAAGCAACTCTATTGGTATAATTAACTCTCTATCTGCGCTCAGCGCCCGGCCTCACTGATTAGGAATTCACAATGACCACGACTACCTGGACCAACGCTCTCGCGGACAATGACGGCGACAACGCTGGTAATTGGGATAACGGCGTCCCCACCTCGGCACTCGATACGGTTATCACCGGGTCAGATAACGTCACGTTCGCTGGTGCGATCTCGATGAAGTCGCTCGACACCACCGGGTACACCGGGACGTTCGGTGGCGGCAGCGTCGTGATGTACGGAGACGTAACGCTCGGCGCAGGAATGTCGTTCAGCGGATATATCGACTTTGATTTCACCGTGAGCGCCACGCTCACCGCGAACAACGTCGAGGGCATCAATACGATATATTGCACTGGTGCCGATGTCATCACACTCGGCAGCCATTGTCGGCTCACTGGTGGCGGAAACACCACAGTCTCGAATCTCGCGTTCGGGGCTTACGAACTCCGATTCCCGAACGGCGCAGGGCAAATCGGAATCGGTGCCGCGACGTACTCGGCTGGCGCGAAAATCATCGTCGGCGCTGGCGCATGTAGTTTCGGCCACGGCGGCAGTATTCCGCCAGTCGAATGCACCGACACGGACGTTACGTTCACCTCTGGCGACACCATAGCGAGCTGGACGCATACCGGAGGCTCATTGGTGATCGACGGCGCTGGCGCGTCCATTACCGGAAACATGACGCTCACGAATATGTCGAACGTCGGACTCACGTTCGACGCTGGCTGGAGTGTCGGCGGCAACCTGTCGGTGACCAATTGCACGCTCAACGGAACAGACTTTGTATTCACTTGGACCGTTACCGGAACGGCGGTTGCTAGCCTTTCGACCATCACCGATTGCGACTTCAGCGGCGGCACCGAGCTGGACGCCACCAACTGTGTCGACGGCACCGGGAACACCAACGTCAGCTTTTCGATCGTTACAACGTCCACCACCTGGACCGGCGCGTCCACCACGAGTTGGCACAGCGCAGCTAACTGGACCAATGGCGTTCCCGACGCGTTTGCTAACGTCACATTCGGCGGTTCGGTGAACTGCGTCGTCTCCTCCCCTGTGGCATGCAGGAGCATCGACTTCACCGGGTTCACCGGCACCTTTACCCCACACGTCTCTTGGGATTTCGTCGTGTATGGCAACATCACGCTCGTCCCGGGGATCGGTACCAGCTTCAAGTGCAAGATCGACAACGACTGCACGTTCACCAGCAACGGGGCGACCGTCTCCGAGATTCATGTGTGGAACACCGACCACGTTCTCACGCTCGCCGACAATCTGGCCGTAACAAAGATGTTCCAGTTCGACGGCGTGGGAACGCTCGCGTTCGGATCGAATGATCTCGTTCTCGGTGGTTCGAACATGGCGTGGGTCTCGCTGGCTGACGTGATCTACACGTACAGCGCTGGCGCGTCTTTGACCGTCAACGCCGCGACGACCAACATCGGCGTCTACGCCGGTACTTCGACGCTGCCTCCGACGACCCTGACTGGCGCTAGCGCCGGCACCGTCCTGGATGTTGTTTCGCTGAAAGCGGAATCGATCACCCACAACGGCGGAACTTTCAAATCGAGCGGTACGTTCGAGACCACCGGTAACTGTACCTTCAACGGCCACGCTTTCGACGATAACGGCGGAACGGGTATCGTTGGCGGGAATTTCGTTACCTACATAGACCTCGTCGACACCAATCCCATTGTCATCACGGTAACCGGAACTGCCGAAGCTCACGACTCCACGATCACGTATTGTGACTTTAGCGGCGGCACCGAGCTGGACGCGTCAGACAACTGCGTCGATGGTGGCAACAACACCAACGTCTCGTTTATCGACATGGGCACTGCAACTTGGAACGGTTCGGTTGACGACCAGTGGGGCGATACCCCTGGCGCGGCCAATGCGAACTGGAGTACCGGCGTCACTCCCGATATCGACACCGATGTTATCATCACCGGATCCGGCACCGTGTCGCTGGGCACCACCGACGACGAGCACTACTGCAAGTCACTCGACTTCACCGGATTCACCGGGACGTTCAATCCGACCGATCCCGTCGCGGACGGCTTCACGCTCTACGTCGCCGGCAATCTCACGATGTCGGCCGCAATGACGCTCGGGTTCCCGATCTACCTCGGGATCGAGGACGGCGCGACCATGGTGTTGACCACGGCCGGGCACCCGTTCGCCACCGTCGACTTCGGAAGCAGCGTCGCGAACACGCTGACGCTCGCCGACGACCTCACCGCCTCGCAGTTTTACCCGAGCTCGGTGAGCACCGTCAACTGGGGCGATCACAACATCACCTTGGGTGGCGTTGTCGCCCATTCATCGTTTGCCCAGCTCGGCAGCTTCTCGGGGCTCATGACCGTCAACTACGATCCGGGCGCCACGCTCATCCTTAATCCAACGCAGACCAGCCCGGACCTCAACTTCAGCGACGGCAACGTTATCGGATACACCCTTCCTCCGACGACTGTGACGGGAACGCAGGTTCTCCTGGTTTCCTCGAGCGGTGGCTCTCCAGTTCACTTTGAGTCACTCGAAATAAACGGCGCGGGTGTGAACATCGGTGGCGGTGCACCGGCCAGCCTCGAGACCGACGACGACATGACGTTCACCGCGGGTGTGATCAATGGCCTGGCTGGTCGTACCCTCACCGTTGGCGGCGACTTCTCGTCGGACGGAGTTGATCTGGTTGGTGTCGCAACCTGGACACTAGATGTCACAGGTACCGCGACAGCCGACGACTGCACGGTCGCCTACTGCAACGCTACCGGGACGACCCTCACGGTCACGAACGGGATCAACGGGCTCAACAACTCGAACGTCAACTTCGGTTCGTTTGTCCAGGTTGCTCGGTCCAAGAACCGCTCGGCCGCGGACGGCAAGAAGCGTATCTCGGTCGCGAACTACCGTACGTCCCAGTCGGGACACTACGGCGAAACGGCGATCGAGACCGAACAGATCTAATAGCTCTGGTGGGCTGGAAGCGCTAATACCTCTCCCGGTCCACAGGGGACCGGGATCCGGTAAGATCGTTCTATGACTCAACGTAATTTCATCGGACCCGGCACAGACTGGGACAATCCTGCTCACTGGTCGACCGGCGTCGTCCCGGGCCCCGGTGACATTGCGTACTTCCAGGACTCGTCTCCGTCCTGCACCCTGACCGGACCCGTCAGCTTTGATCAGCTGTTCTTCAGCACCAACTGGGCCGGGACGTTTACGAACCCCGGGTTCGCGATGCACCTATACGGGTATGGCAATATCGGCGCCAACACCGCTGGGACATTCGTCTGGACTGCTGCCGGCGCTGAAGCCGTGATCCATACAACCATCAACAATGGTGCAGGTTTTTCCCCGGATACAGGTGTCACCTACCCGGTAACGCGCATTGTCTCCGGCGCCACTTTCGCATTTCCGAATGCCGGCGCTCTCCTGATCGACTCGATTATCGCTGAATCTGGTTCATTCATCAACGCCAACGCGAGCGTCGACACGACCGAGATCGGTGATCTCACCTGTACTGGCTGTTCTATCTATAATCTTCAGAACAGCTCCTTCGAGATAACCGGGGATCTGACTCTGGTCGATACCAAGGTGAACCCTAACAACAATCCCTGGACCCTCACGGTTGGCGGATCGGGTTCGGTCACGGGTGGTATCATGCGGTTCTGCACCCTGGTTGGAACCTCGATCGAGTGTGATGGAACCTGGGACGGCGGCTCAAACGTCAACTTCACGTTTATCAATGAACCGACGGTGTCGACCTGGACCGGTAACGGCAATACGGATGCCTGGAACAACGAAGACAACTGGGACATCAGTGTTCCGAACGACGCCACCGGGGCAGAGACAAGTCTGCGGAGTGCCGTCATCCCTGACAGCTCTACCGTCGATGCGTCAAGCGCCGGCACGATCGAGCTCTGGACTCTAACGCTCCAGGGTGCGACCGGATTCAACGGCAGCATCAATTTCTCTGGTACGATACTCAAGCTGAACAACGGCGGGACGCTCCAGTGGGATAACGCCAACTCGAGCGGCACCATGCCGACCACGATCAACCTGACCGGTGGAGCCCTGACGCTCAAGGGTGCGGCACAGTCCTGGGGATCGATGTCGCTTGGGGTTACCGGGGCTCCAACGGTTCAGCTCCTGAGCAACCTCACGTTCCCGTCGAGCACGGTGACAACGATTGCCTGCAGTTTCGACGCGAACGATTTCAATATCCTGGGTGGCTCGGTAATCACGGTTTCGGGTAGTCAGGGTGGTACTCTTGATAACCCCGGGACAACCGTCAACTGCGGTGCCCTGACGCTCCAGTCTGTCTCGACTGACTGGACTTCGAACAACACGACTGTGACTGCCACGGGATCGATACAGTTTCAATCGTGTGGTAACAGCGGAAGCCAGACCTCTGGGGTCAATGGCGGAACCTTTAGTTGCAGCACCTTTTCGTCGACAAACTCCGCGATCAATGGTGCCACCATGACGTGGTCGGCCTCGGGGACGGCGAGCGGTTCGTGGATCTGGAATTGCACCAATACAGTCGCGAAGGCGATCGATGCCCGTACGAACTCGGTCGACAACGGTGGCAATACCAACTTCGCATTCCAGAGTTCGCTCTTCATCTTCACCGGGGCAACCAATACATCGCCAACCGTTGCGACCAACTGGGCGTTCGAACTCGTACCAAACACGACCCAGAAGATCCGGATCGATGCCTCGATGACGCTCGCCTCTCTCTACCAGATCGGTGAGATGTCGTTTGGGGTCGGGTTCTCCGGTACCTTCAATGCAGCCGGCAACACGATCCGGTTGAACGGCACCAGCTCGAACGGGAACGGGCTCATACTCCCGACAACCGGTACCATCACGCTCGCGCTCGTTGAGGTCAACAACGGGACGAAGTGGCTGACCACAAACGGTCGCACCATGGCGTCCGTTCGGGTAACCGGACTGAACGACCATGGCAGCTTCGCCGGTAGCTTGACCCTGGTTGACGATCTGAATTTCACCGGGACCGTGAGCAGCGTCTGGACCGGCGCCGAGAGTGGAACCCTCGCCACGGGAGGTAATGACCTCCTGGGCGGCGCCTCGTCGACCGTGACGATCAATAAAACCATCACGGGTGGCGGACTGATTACCTGTCAGACCTTCACGCTGGCCCAGACCCCAACTCGGACGGCGCCGAGCATGACGGGATTCACCATCAACGCGTCCGGGACTGCCGATGCGTCGGGCGGCGGAACCCTGACCAACATGTCGGCTTGGTCTACGGTCCCACTCACCGCCTACCTGGGCACCCCGATGATCGACGGGGGCGGCAACAATGCCTACGTCTACTTCGCGGCCCCGCCCGTGAACACCCTGGTGGTCCGTTCTCGCAATCGCGATCCAGAGGACGGCCACGAACGCACTTCGAACGCTGATCACCACAAAACCCAGCAGGGCCATTGGGGCGAAACCGCGATCGAAACCGAACCGTCCTAAGGGTTCAAGTCCTTATAGCAGTGTTGCTTACCATAGGCAAGTCCATTGGTATAATTAGGGTTCCAAATGTGGGCATTGTTGGCCCAAAGGAATACTGATGACCTGGACTGCAGAATGGCTGAATGAACGAGACCTCGGCTACGCGCGAGATTTCGATCTCTTGCTAACGAACGACGAGTCAGGGGCGACCGAGCGTCGCTCCTTCAGCTGGGAGTACTCCCGCTTCACGGTCGACCAGACCCTCCTGGACGCAACCGAAGCGGCCGTCATCGCCGAACTCGAGGCTGAATAATGTCTAATCTCATCAACGCCGGCTCCATTAATCTCGCCGACTCAAACGCCTGGAACCTCGCCGATACCGGAGGCGTCCAGCTATCCAACACAGCCCAGACGTTGTCGACCAATAGCTCGGTGGCTTCTCCGAACTTCACCATCACAAACGGTGTCACAACGGATGGCGTCTTGATAGGGCTGCGCCGTGTAACCGGGACCGGCACCATGACAGTTGAGCTGTTTGACGGTACGTCGGTCGTTGCAACCTGCACCGTGAACGTCAGCGCCATCACGGCAAGCGAGATCACGGTCGGCGGCCTCGCGTTCTTCAAATTCGACGCAACCTATACGTCAACGGGCCTTTCGACTATGTCGATCCGCCTCAGGACCTCGGTCCCGGGTACCGTCCAGTTCCGTCGCGGTTCCACGGCCGCGGACTGGGTCAAGCTGCTCCGTACAACCGCAACCGCTACGGCCGCGGCAGCCGATCTCCTGTTCCCTACGGGCGAGCTCACGAGCGCCAGCGGTGGAACTCTCACGACCCTGACTGTCACCCAGAACAACACAGCCGCGATCGCGTTCGGCCAAGTCTGGATCGGGATGGGCGGGCTCCTGTCGACCGGGGTAGCTGCTTCAACGGCCTACCTGCTCCAGATCGCGGGCGACCTCATTATCAGTCCGGGCGGAGAATATCGGCGCGGCACCGTGTCAGCCCCGATCCCGGCGTCGTCATCGTGTGAACTTGCGTTCACGAACGCGACCAACGTTGACCGTGGCCTCATCGGTAACGAGGGCACCTACACCACGTACGGCGAGTTCAAGACGCACTACCGCCTGCTCGCTGCGGACGCGGCAGCATCGGCCACGTCCCTTACTCTCGCCTCAACCCCGGTTGGTTGGAATAACAACGACACCGTCGCTCTCGCCTCGACCACCCGTACCGCGACCCAGAACGAGTCCAGAACACTGACGGCGGACGTCACGACCACTGCAGCAAGTCTCAACACTGGACTCACCAGCGCGCACTCTGGAACGGCGCCTACCCAAGGCGAGGTGATCAACGTCACTCGCAACATTAAGACTCACGGGACATCCACGTCGCTCCAGGCCTACGTTAATTTCCAGGGTACGAACGTCTCAACCTTCAACTCCGAGTACTACTTCCTTGGCAGCGCTAACACAAACAAGCGCGGCGTCGACTTCACGACCTTCACGACGGCTGTCTCACAGGTTGCGAACAATTGCTCCTTCCGAGACTTCGGCGTTTCGGGCTCCGGCGTCTGGTGCACGGGCGGTGGTAACGCCCTTCCCACCTATAACTTCACCAACAACGTGTTCTGGGCTATTTCGCAGACTTCTATCCTCTACGTGACGTCTGCTGTCGGCGGCCCGCTAACGATTGACGGCAACGTTATTCTCGGGAATCCGACCGGAGGCCAGTGCTTTGGCATCACGCTCAATCGTTCCGGAACTGTGACGATCACCAACAACCGGGTCGCAGGCGCCAGCTACGGACTCACCTTGTCCGGCGTTAACTCGACTACCGGGGTCATCACCATCAGTGGGAACGTCACTCATTCGAATGGCGACAACGGTCACGACTGGACACAGAACCAGGGTGGCTCGCAGAATAATTATACGGTTTCAAACATCGTTTCGTGGCGCAACGGCAACAACGGGATGGGGATTGGGCCTAACGGCCAAAACAACAATCACTTCATCACTATCGACGGTGCCACTCTCTTCGGAAACGGTGGCGCAGGTATCAACTTCATCGGGCAGTGCCCGCACGACTGGACGATCCGTAACGTCGTTTCCAACGCGGGCGTCACCTTGACACAACCGTATGGAATCTCCATATCGGGCAGCATCCTGAGCCTCGTACGGTTCTTGTTCGAAAACTGTGATTTCGGTGTCACGGCTGCGCACACCAGCGCCGATCTGAACTTCGCGGTTTCCGTGGTCGTCGAGAACTTCAAGTTTCGCAACTGTCGATTCGGGTCTGCTACCGAACTGTCCGGGCAGCTCAACATGGGTGTGAACGGAATGGTCTCGTCTGCCCGACACGACGGTCTCGCCGGCTCGCACAAGACATGGTCTTACAGCGGAACCCTGTCAGCCGACTCGGTTATCTTCTCGACAGGCTCGCCGTCGGCCCGCATGACTCCGACCCAGGCCGCGATCAAGTACGCGTACCCGGTACCAAAGCAGATGTCTGTGCCAAACGGATCGTCCGGCGGCATTTCAGTTAAAGTACGTAAGTCGGTCGCAACCGGCGGTGAAACGCTCTACAACGGCAACCAGCCTCGCCTAATCCTCAAGGCCAATCCGGCCGCCGGAATAATGGCCGACGTCGTGCTAGCAACCGCGACCAACGCAGCCAACGGAGCCTTCCAGACCCTGGCCGGTTCGTCCGCGGCGGTCACCGACTTCGCGGTCCTCGAGTTCGTTGTCGACTGCGACGGAACCGCGGGCTGGATCAACGTTGATGATTGGGGCCCAGCGTGAGCTACGTAGACCCAGCTGGTTTGGAGAAGTACTGGCTCAACGGTGCACCGTTCGCCGGTATTCAGCGTAGCAACACCGACGGCAGAGCAGAAAAGTATTGGCTCAACGGAGCCCCGTGGAGCGCCCTGATGCTACCAGTCGTTACATCGCGTTCCCTGACGCGCAGCAATATCGACGGTAAAAGACGCGTCGCGAGCGTGGACTTCAATGAAGTCCAGTCCGGCAAACACCGTCAGATCGCGCTCGAATAATCAGCCGGCTGCGCTGCGGCGCACCATGGCCATCATCGATAGCCACAGGTCCAACCTGGCGGACAAGTCCTCGATCGAATTGTCATTGGGCATGATGATCGAGAGATGGTTCTGAGGAACCTGGTCGACCGAGTTTTCGGACGCGTGGTCGAGCTTCGGGACTGATTCTCTCGTAACTTTGATCACGTAGTCGAACATCCCGCCTTCGGTGACTGGTCGTGCTTCGTTGGGAAACCGGACGTCATCGACGATCGTGATACCCGCGAAATTCTTGGCCCGGTTGGCCGCGATCCTGAACCAGGTCTGATCGTAGAACTGGTTACGCATAATGTCGGTGCCGAAGATCTGCATGAGCTGACGGCCCGTCGGGGAACCGTTCTCGATCACATCTTCCGGTACCCCGATCCGGCGCGCACCGGCCAGGACAGGTGCTTCGAACGAGCGCCAGGGGAAGTCGGCGAGCGGGGCGTTGCGCTGGGCGTCATTGCCGCGAAACGGCTCGGAGCGGCCGATCAGCAGGGTCAGGAAGTCTTTGATGGGATCGGCAAAACTGATGATCTGGCTAGGCAGACTGTTATATTTGGCCCAGGACGTGATAATGGCCGCCATGGTGCCTTTGCCGGCGCGGGCGCGCCCTAGACAGCCAAATGACGGGTAATGTGGGGTATTCATGGGGTCTCCGGTAGCCAGGAACAGTATGTTTTCTGCCAGTAAGATCAAGACAATAGATTTTACTAGATAGTAACAATGGGATTGCTATGGTGACCAGGACATGCAAAAAGACGACAAGACACTGTGCCAGGAAGCCCTCAACTACGTTGAACAGACAGGATCAGTAACGCTTGCAGCCCGGGAACTCGGAGTTCCCCGCCGCACGCTGTCTGACCGTGTCGATCGCGCTACCAACGTCTATGGACTGACCCCGAGCAAATCCTCCACCAAGGCCAAAGCGACGGCCGACGCAAAGAAGACCAAGGTCCAGATCGTGAAGCGCGAAGTCGCGCCTGCTGAGCTCCTAGCCGCGGACCGCAAGGTCCGGGCAGTTGAGACCGAGAAGAAAGATACCAACGTCAAGCTCAAGGAATCAGAGAAGCAGGTCGAGGCCCTCCAGGCTCGCTGCGATCTCCTGCTCGACATCGAAGAAGGCCAGAAGGACAAGAAGCGCTTCTCGATCCCGAACTACAAAGACTCGGAAGGTCAAGGCATTTTCTGTGGTGTGGCCAGCGACTGGCATATCGAAGAAGACGTGACCCCGGAATCAGTCCCTGGGTACGAGAACGAATACAACCCCGAGATCGCTGAAGCACGGGCCAAGAAATACTTCCAGAGCTATGTGTTCATGTTGAACGCATGGCGCCACGTTGGGCGCTGCGATACCGCGGTCTTGGCCATCCTGGGCGACATCATCACCGGCTACATCCATGAAGAACTCATGGAATCCAACCACATGTCGCCGTCGCGCGCCGTGCTGTTTGGCCAGGAACTCCTGGGCTCCGGGATCGAGTACATCCTGAAGAACGGCAACCTGAAGAAGCTGATTCTTCCGTGCTGCTACGGCAACCACGGCAGAACCACGCCGAAATCACGCATCCACACCGGAGCTGACAACAGCTTCGAGTTCCTGCTCTACAAGACGATGCAGAAAGAGTGGAAGGGCGAGAAGCGCCTCGACTGGCACATAGCTGAAGGCTACCACCTCAACACCGACCTGTTCGGTCATCGGGTGCGTTGGCATCACGGCGACGCGATCGGGTACGGCGGGGGCGTGGGCGGAATCACGATCCCGGTGAAGAAGAAGATCGCGAACTGGAATTCCGGTTCTGCGAAATCAGCCCACCTAGATGTCTTTGGTCACTTCCACCAGTTGATCGACGGCGGCAACTTCATCTGCAACGGTTCCCTGATCGGCTACAACGCTTTCGCGCTCCAGATCGGCGCCGCGTACGAGCCGCCTCGCCAAGCCTGTTTCTGGCTCGATGCCGTTCGCGGCAAGACCATGACCGGCCAGCTCTACGTGGAATGATCAATGACTGACGATCGCAAGACCATCCCACTGGACCTGACCGACGTTGACCTGTCTCAGCTTCGCACCGACGACATGATCGCCGAGCTGCTGAAGCGTGAGCAGGCCATGGTGATCGCAATCATCCGTCAGGACGAGACCACCGGGACGGACGAATTCCTGACCGGAACCTTCTACGCCGGCGACGTCGCCAACTGTATGTACGCAACCATCAAGATCATCAATTCCCTCTTGGTCGACGCCGAGCTCCTCGGGGTCCCCCGGAGAGTCATGAAGGGGATGGTCTGCGCGATCCAGGCCGAGCATCTCTTCGACAAAGTAGACGACGAGGACGATGATGACGTCTACGAAGCAGGCCCGGATAACGACGTAGGTCCTTTCCCGGACGCCCCGCAGGGCTGACGGACCTCCGACCAGGACCAGCTTTTAACGGTCCCGACTCAGCTGGCAAACGGGTTGTTACGGCGTAATTTTTCTATATGCCGTCTAAGCCCGTTTCCTTCCAAGGCAATGATCTCAAAGAGATTGGGGCCGGGGATCTCGACCCCTCGACCCTGCCAGCAACGATAGTCACCACCGACGGGCTCCACCCGTTCACCGCGCCCCAGCCGGGCGTGGCCCCCGTGGTCGACGCCGACCTGACCACCCGCCAGTATGTCCGCCAGAACACTGGCGCGATCGCGTGGCAGGGCATGGTCCTCGACCAAGTGGCCGTCCTGCCGGGCAGCCCCGCTGTTGGCGACCGTTACATCCTGACGACCGACCAGTCGATCAACCAGTGGTCGGGATCGGTCTGGGAGACCGTGCTTCCGTTTGACGGCTGGACCACGTTCGATCTCACCCTCAACCATTTCTGCGTCTACATGGGCCCGGCGTGGGTCGACTGGTCTGTTACCGTCGACCACGAGGCCCTGATCAATCTCCTGGGTGGCGACATCACGGGGTACTACCACCTCACCAATCCCCAGTACACCAAGCTCACCACCTCCCAGGCGGCCCGGATGGTCCTGGCCGCGCCAACCGGCGCCCCGGGCATTCCGGATTGGCGACTCCTCGAAGCAGCCGACATCCAGAGCGGAAGCCTGGCCGCGGCGCGTGGCGGTCTTGGGCTCGATGCCTCGGCGGCTGCAGGGTATGCCAAGTGGACCGCCGGCGTCCCTAGCTTCTCAGCCTCGATCCCATTCACCGACATAACCGGAACCCCAGTTACCTTCACGCCTGGTCTCCATGCCTCGACCCACGGGTCAGGCGGGAGCGACGAACTCGCCCTTGATGCGGCCCAGATCACCACGGGTCTCTTGAGTCGCTCACGTGGCGGCACTGGGGCTTCGGGAGCCAGCCTCCCTGCCCGTTACGCCCTCATGTCCGGCACCACGCCGAGTACTCCGGTTGCCTACCGACTCATCACCCCGGATGACATTTCCGGCGCCACGGCGGCTGGCCAGGTCCTGCAGCGCAACCTTGCCAACACGGCGAACATCTGGGGCGCGCTCGATCTCACGGGCAGCAACGCCGTCATCAACACCAGGCTCCTCACCGCCATCGGGTATCTCACGGGTGGTGGCGACCTGACAGCTGACCGGACGTTCGCGTGGTCGGGCGTCGATGTCATGGAAGCCGGGGTCCTAATCGGCCGTCGCCCGATCCTGAACTTCGTCACCGGTCTGAGCGTCGTCGAAGACGCGCTCAACAACAAGATCGACATCTCGGCAACCGTCACGGGCGCGATCACGTCCCTGACTGCCGGGAACAACAAGGTCTTCTATTCAGACGGCAGTGGCGTCATCATCGAATTGCCACTCGGCGCCCTCGGGACCGTGCTGACCAGCCAGGGTGCGACTGCAGCCCCAACCTTCTCGGCTGCACCGGGTGGTGGCGAAACTAATACGGCGTCAAACGTTGGCGCTGGTGGAGTCGGTCCGTTCAAACAGAAGACGGGCGTCAACCTTGAGTTCCGCAACATCAACGCGGCGTCGAACAAAGTCACCGTTGTTCTCGACACGCCCAACAACGAAATCGACATCGACGTCGTCCCGGCCAACCTGGGCCTCGTCTCGGATTGGCAGTACGTCATTCTGTCCGACGGTGGCGCGGGCCACACCCACGTGGTTGCGCTGACCCAAGCGGAAGCCTTGACCGTTATCGGCGGCACGCCCGTCATCAAAGCCAGCTCAACGACCGCGGCCCATGCTCACAACGTGACCTGGACCCTGGTTGGCGATCACGTGGTCGTCACGGCAGTCCAGACTGTTGGCCACACCCATCCCTCGACCGCAGCGAACCTGGCTGCCGACATCGATACGGGCGAGGTCAACACCGCCTCGAACGTCGGCACCGGTGGTGTCGGGGTCTTCAAGCAGAAGACGGGCGTTAATCTCGAGTTCAAAAAGATCAATGCTGGCTCCAACAAAGTCACGATCACGGACGACACGGGCAACAACGAAGTCGATATCGACGTCAACGAAGCAAACCTGTCGGTCATGGTCGGCGACACCGGCTCAGGCGGCGTCAAAGGTCAGGTCCCCGCGCCTGCTACCGGCGATGCGACGAAGGTTCTGTATGGTGACGGTACCTGGCAGACGCCTCCCGGTGCAGCCGGCGGCGAAGCCAACACAGCCTCGAACGTCGGCACCGGTGGTGTCGGGGTTTTCAAGCAAAAGGTCGCGCAAGATCTTCAGTTCAAAAATATCGCGGCAGCTTCAGCCAAGGTGACGGTCACCAATAACGTTGGAAACAACACGGTCGATGTCGACGTAGTACCGGCCGAAATCGCGAACGATTCGAACCTCATCATCGCCATGCAGATATTCGGCTAAAGGGAACCTATGGGATACACGCGAGAATTTTTAAGCAGCGCCGCCAACGGGGCCCAGGTCGCCATCTCGAATACGGCGACACCGGGTAATGCTCTCCACACCGCGCACGCGACCAACAAGGATGAGATTTGGTTGTGGGCCTGCAATACCACCGCGACTCCGATTACGCTCACGATTGAATTCGGAAGTACAAACGCAGCGGACAAGATCGTGGTCTCGGTCCCGGCGCTGAGCGGCGACTACATCGTGGTCGCTGGCAAAACGCTTTCCAACTCGCGAACCGTCGCTGCCTTCGCGGCTTCGGCTGGCATCAACATGAGCGGTCACGTGAACCGCATAGCTCCGTAATGCTCAAACTTCGTCGCGCTACTGGACCGATAAATGGCAACGTCTCGACCACCGTCGTGGGCGGAGGCTCTGGCACGCTCGATGATCTGTACGAGCTCATCT
>ERZ1292625.1409-Hain-H41-01um-R1-1409-length-28827-cov-45_pt1 | contig 28827 bp, 31 predicted proteins | sample MGYA00564400_ERZ1292625 | MGnify/ENA primary metagenome ERZ1292625 (study PRJEB36523, sample SAMEA6512639) | groundwater metagenome | collected 2019-01-08 | study: AquaDiva: Metagenomics assemblies of 32 groundwater samples | reverse complement strand
ACTAGAACACAGTTACTTACTTAACGGTAGATGCACTTTTAACTTTGGTCTGACAAGCTGTATTCCGAGATCCCACTTTATGGACTTTCGACTTTCTGACTTTATAGACTTACAACGCATACTTCCCCGTCACATCATCACGAATCACCCGACCGTGGTCCATGGTGATGACACGCTTACCGAGCGCCTCGACCACGCCCTTGTTGTGGGTGGTGAGGATGACCGTCGTCCCCATATCATTGATCTTTTTCAAGATCTGGACGATTTCGTAAGTGTTGATCGGGTCGAGGTTCCCCGTCGGTTCGTCGGCGATGATGAGGTCGGGGTGGTTCACGATCGCGCGCGCGATGGCGACGCGCTGGAGCTCCCCGCCCGAAAGCTGCCGCGGAAAATTCCACATTTTTTTAGAAAGATCGACAAGCTCGAGCACATGGGGCACATCGGACGCGATCTCGTCATCCGACTTCCCCGCCACCTCCATAGCGAATGCGACATTTTCATACGCAGTCTTGTTGGGGAGCAGGCGAAAATCTTGGAAAATGACCCCGATGCGACGACGGAGCTTCGGCATATCTTTCGCCTTCACTTTTTGGATATCCACAGAGTCAAAGGACACGCTCCCGCTCGTGGACCGGCTCTCGCCCAAAAGAAGCTTCATCAAAGTCGTCTTCCCCGCCCCCGAGTGCCCCACAATGGACACAAACTCCCCCTCCTTCACCGACAGCGTCACCCCATCGAGCGCCACGGTCCCATCAGGATAAGTCTTTGAAACATTGTCGAAGTAGATCATTCTTGTATCTTACCAAATTTTTTATGATGGGGGAAATATCCCATGGGGTGGTACATTTATCTTTGAAGTATGCTGCCTCTCCCTATTTTTCACCTCCATAAAAACGCCTCTCTTGTCCTATAGGACAAGAGAGGCGGAAGGGGGAGGAGAAAAAGGTTAATTATTAAAAAATTGTTTTTAGAGGTCTTTTTCCGCCTCTAAAAACGCTCCTATCTCCCCGTCCTCGAGCACCGCGTCCACATTGCTCGTCTCGACGCCGGTACGATGGTCCTTTACCATTTTGTAGGGGTGGAGCACATAGGAGCGAATCTGGTTTCCCCATTCGATGTCAGTCGTCTTGCTGATATACATCCCCCTCTCGACTGCTTTTCGCTCGTCGTCCTGTTTTTTGAAAAGCTTGCCTTTCAAAACCTGCACCGCTTTCTCGCGATTTTGCTCTTGCGAGCGCTCGGTCTCGACATGCACGGCGAGCCCTGTGGGAATATGCACCACGCGCACGGCGGTCTCCCTCTTGTTCACATTCTGCCCTCCCGGACCCGACGAACGGCTAAACTCGATACGCAAGTCATCCGGCGGGATCACAATGTCACCTCCGCTTTGATCCTTGAAATCCGGGATCACCTCAACCATCGAAAAAGAAGTATGGCGAAGCTGTTTCGCATTGAACGGCGAGATGCGCACGAGCCGATGCACGCCCGACTCATTTTTGAGCATTCCGTACACACCCTTGCCATGAATCTCGACCGTGATATTGCGATAGCCCCCGTGGTCATTTTTATTTTCATGAAGCACCTTCCAGTCAAAGCCCTGTGTTTCGAAAAATTTCATATACATACGGAGGAGCATCCCCGAGAAGTCCTCGGAGTCATCCCCGCCCGCGCCCGAGAAAATGGTCATCACCGCATTGCCGCGGTCATACTTGCCCACGCCCGCAAGCTTCTCTTTGAGCTCGCCAATCTCCCGAATGGTCGCCTGCGCGCGCACCTTGTCAGCCCAAAAATCCGCCGACGCCATCGCCGCTTCAAGCTCCACAATCTTTGCCTGTATCTCCTCTTTGGTCATTTGCATACAGCGATTATACCATCCGCCCCCGTACTTGACAAAAGTTGCAGACTATGCTATCTTTGCTATTGGAGTTAAATAAAAGTTTGGAGGTGCGTAATGCACAATACACAAAAGAAGGGCTTTGCAGCAGTGGTCTTTATAAAAGGACCGAAGGGGACGACTCTCTTTGTGGAGGACCCCAAGAAGGTTCCGACTTTCCCAAAACTCGCTGGTGGGACAAATGAAGGGGACGAAACCCCAGAAGCCTGCGCCATAAGGGAGCTCCACGAAGAAACGGGGCTCTGGGTAAAGGAGAAGGACCTTGTCAGAGTAGCCAAGGTGGATAAGGGGAGCCACGATTTCTACCTCTTCACAGCCACCGTCAAAAGTCTTGGCGGTCTCAGAGAGAAAGGAGATGAGGGAGAGATTATCACAGTCTCTTATGTAGACAAGATTGCGGAGATGGATTTCTTCCCTCCCCACAAGGCCCTCCTGGTCAAGTACAACCTCATCGATGTGATGTAAGCCACTCACATACGAAGCACGCCGGACAATTCCGAAAGGAAAAGTCTGGCGTTTTTTCTTTCACTTTTTACTTCGAATCAGCTGATTATGAATCAGCAGGTTCACGCCTTGGGCGCAAGCTTGGACATAAACACTTTACACTTTCGACTATTTTTTGAGCCAGAGACCGGAATCGAACCGGTGACCTTTTCGTTACGAGTGAAATGCTCTACCAACTGAGCTACTCTGGCGCGACTTCATAAACTTTTGACTCGATGCTGGAGCCGTTGTCCGGGATTGAACCGGAGACCTCGTTCTTACCAAGAACGTGCTCTACCAACTGAGCTACAACGGCTTGGTAGTTGAGACACACAAAGAACCACTGCTAGAGATTACCCTACTTTGGCTTTTTTTTCAACAAAAAATCCCCTGACAACTTCGCGGCAAGGGTGTTTTGTATTTGCGCGATCGATGGGACTCGAACCCACGACCCCCGCCGTGACAAGGCGGTGCTCTAACCAGCTGAGCTACGACCGCATATTCTTCATTTCGCCATTTTTGAATGGCTCCCATGATTATACATAAAATCGTATAATTTCAAAGTGTTGCAAAATTCTATAGAGGTGGTACAGTGAGAACTTATCGCGGGGTAGAGAAGCGGTATCTCATCAGGCTCATAACCTGAAGACGCCCGTTCGATTCGGGCCCCCGCAACAAGTTTCACAAAAATGCCGGCATTCGTCGGCATTTTTGCAAATCACTGTAAAATTGTGTATTGTTTAAAAATGTCGGCGTAGCTCAGTTGGTTAGAGCATGGCACTCATAAAGCCAAGGTCGGAGGTTCGATCCCTCCCGTCGACACTAATTGTAAGTTGTTCCCCCCTTCTAGCTGCCCCCCTAAATATGCCCGAAATCCTTGAACACTTTTCCAAACTTGGTGATTGTGTCGCGGGCGATCTTTTTTGAGAACTCCATCGTCGCGGCGCCTTCGTGCGCAATCTGATTTCGCACCTTGTGCGCTTCCCATGCATCGCTGTACGACGGCAGATCCAGCGGGTCCATCGATTTCAACTTCTCGCCGACAGACTCGCCCTGATAGCCCTCGAAATCCAAAATCTCATCGAGCATGCTGTCCGCCTCGAGGATCGCGAGCTTCCACTCCGCAGGGCTCTCGGAATTCACATGGTCGAGCACCACCTGCCATTGCACGAGCTTTGCCTTTGCCTCTATTTCCTCGACATGGACGGGCTCATATCTCTCATGCTCTTTGTGATGGATTTCTCTTATTTTGATCGTCGTCCAAAAAATGCCCGCGAGAAAAAAGACAGCGGAAACAACCAGCGTATTTTGCAAAGAAAGAGCGAAAATTTGTAACAAAGTTAATTTAGCGCCAAAATCAAAAAATGAAAGTATTTTCAAAGGCGCCTCTCCCGAGGATACCGTATCGAGATTGATGGGCGTAATGTGAGTGCTCACATACATCAGGAGTGCGATCCCTATCACGACCATGGCGTCGCGCATGAGCATACTCGGAGCAGGTGGTTCTTTTTTGTCCTTCATATATTACAACATTCTAACACGCTCAAAATCTTTGCCTATTGCAAAAAGCGCGTCCTCGCCGAAATGCGGTGCGATGAACTGGATGCCGAGCGGAAGTTTCGACCCGCCTTCCTCCGCAAATCCAGAAGGTATCGAGATAGCGGGCACTCCCGCAATGTTCACGGGCACGGTGAAAATATCCGCGAGGTACATCTGGAGCGGGTCGCTCGACTTCTCGCCGATCTTGAATGCCGGAGTCGGCGTCGTCGGCGTCGCGATGATATCCACGCCATCAAACGCTTGCGCGAGATCGCGCTTGAGCATTTCGCGCACGGCGCATGCGCGACCGTAGTATGCGTCATAGTAGCCGGACGAAAGCACGAAAGTGCCGAGGAGGATGCGCCGGCGCACTTCCCTGCCAAACCCTTCTCCTCGTGAGCGCGCATAGTCCTCGACGAGGTTCGCACCGTCCGCATGGTAGCCATAGCGCACGCCGTCGAAGCGCGCAAGGTTGGAAGATACTTCTGCCGGCATTAGAATATAGTAGACAGAGAGTCCGTGAGCGAGGGACGGGAGCGAAATCTCGCGCACTTCATACCCCGCTTTTTTCATACACTCGAGCGATGCTTCAAAATTTTCAAGCACGCGCGGATCGACACCCTTTGCGCGTACGAAGTCAACAGGGACGCCGATGACTTTCGGTTTTTCCTTTGTGGAAGAAACGCGATTGTCGCGTTCATGATGTGAGTCTGCTGGCTCAGAAGTGCTGTCCATCGAGTCATACCCTTTGATCGCATCAAAAATAATCTCCGCGTCCTCCACGGTTTTTGCAAACGGACCGATCTGGTCGAGCGAGCTCGCCATCGCCATAAGCCCCGAACGCGACACACTCCCGTAGGTGGGCTTGAGCCCCACCACCCCGCAAAAAGCCGCGGGCTGACGAATCGACCCGCCCGTATCGGAGCCGAGCGCGCCGAGCGCCGTTCCCCCCGCGAGAGCCGCCGCCGAACCGCCGGAGGAACCGCCGGGAACACGCGATTCATCGTGGGGATTTTTCGTCACGCCAAATGCGGAATTTTCCGTCGAACCGCCCATCGCGAACTCATCCATATTGGTACGACCGAGGAATACCGCGCCCGCATCGCGAAGTTTTTTTATCACGAAAGCATCGTACGATGCCACATAATTTTCAAGCATCTTTGATGAAGCGCTCGCGATTTTTCCTTTGATCAAAATATTGTCCTTGATCGCAAAAGGTATGCCGGTGAGAAGCGTCGCCGTGCCACCATCGATCATTTTTTGAGCAACTTCCGCTTGCGCGCGCACATCATCAAAAATCTCGAGGTATGCATTGAGGCCGCTCTTTGTTTTCGCTTCTTTCAAAAAATGCTCCGCGAGCTCGCGCACCGAAAGCTCCTTTTTCACAAGGAGATCATGCGCTTGCTTGATGGTTAATTGTTTAAAGTCGCCGGTCATGTATTCGTTGTCAGTGGTTAGTTGTTAGTTGTCCCCAAGTATCTTCTTCACCAACACACGATTCCCTTCGCACGCCGGTGCCGCCACAAGCAAATCCTCGGTAAATATTCCCGACTCATGCGGCTCACCGTCCGCACGCATCACATTGCAAAGTTCCCCCCGTTCCCCTTGTACCCCGTCAAATGTCCGTGGAGCGGTGTCAATGGTCAATTGTTCCCATCCTGCCGCCTCTTTCACCTGCGACACATACGCCAAAATCTCCTCGAGATCGTGTCGAAAAAGCTCTTTTTCGCCATCCGAAACCGCAATGCGTGCAAGCCCCGCCAAATGTTCGACATCTTTAAGCTCAATCGCCATATCCGCCATTCTAGCACGACTAGCGAGTGTTTTGAAATTCTAGGAAGTCCCGATCTTCCTAGAATTTATCTATTTTGTCAAACCATGGGGTGGTACATTTATCTTTGAAGTATGCTACCTTTTCCTATTTTCACCTCCATAAAAACGCCTCTCTTGTCCTATAGGACAAGAGAGGCGGAAGATGGAAAAATAAAATAAAAAGAATAGTGGCGACCGTTGCCTCAGGCAATGTGCAAATTATTTTAAAAAAAATCGAACGATTTTTTCATCTCTTCTTCACCTTCAATATCACGGGCAGTTATGACCTTGATATGCTTTCGCACATCAAAATATTCTCCGACAAAATCGATTTCCTTCACGCATGGGTAGGGCGTGATAAACACAGACTTTTGATATTGCGCACATCCGAGTTTTTTGAGTGCGGAGCCAACAGCTCGGCGTGCCGGCTTTTTGTTCTCAGGAACATCAAACATGACCAAGCGCCACAGCCCGTCCCATTTTTTCTGCGGAACAATTCTCATCGAATTTAACTGATACCATTTCGCACGCCTGCGACCAAGAGCAGTAAGCGAATAATAGTCATCCCCTTTTGTTGTTTTCCTTTTAACAAATCCACTTCTTTCAAGGCGCGCAAACGAGCGCCTGATCTCCCACTTATCTCGAGAATTCCGCGGAATAAAATACTTGAAAATCTGTACCGCGTTTGGCGCAACAATTGCCGTCGTTAGTAAGCCGACGGCCAAAAGAATATTAAGCGCCATTTCTGTCCTTTCTGCCTTTTTTTCCTTTTCCGATTCTTCTCTTTCCACTTGTTCCCTCTTTGTTTGTTTTATTTCTGTTTGTTTTTGTTTTTCCATATATTACATATACTACACCTTCCGCCTCTCTTGTCCTATAGGACAAGAGAGGCGGAAGGATGAAAGTTCCCAAAAAGATTCCAAAAAGATTATTTATTCCAAAAATTACCCTTGACTCTCAAAATACTAATACCAAAAATGGAAATAATGAATAGCCACAATAGATTGCGTCCACTTGGGTGATGTTGGTTACTTTAACATCTTCAAAAATTCTTGCTCGGTCAAAATGGTGACGCCAAGCTCTTGTGCTTTATCGTACTTGGATCCGGGATTTTTACCGGCTACCACGAAGCTTGTTTTTGACGACACGCTCTCGACGACCTCCCCGCCGTGCGCGCGAATTTCCATTTTTGCATCGTCACGGCTCATTGAGCCGAGTGTTCCGGTCAGAACAAAAGTTTTGCCAAACAGTTTTGAGGTTTTAGCTTTTGGGTTTTTGTGGGATTCAATGTGGATTTGAGAAAGCAATCTCTGCAGGAGCGCGGAGTGATGTGGATTGGCGAACCAGTCCGCGAGCGAGCGCGCCACCACCTCCCCTACCCCGTATATATTATTAAAATCTTCAAATGATGTGGTGCGCACTTTTTCGATACTGCCAAAGGCCTCCGCTATGTCGTGCGCCGTCTCCTCGCCCACATGCTCTATGGAAAGCGCGGTCAAAAACTTGCCGAGCGTGATCGTGCGCGATTTGTCTATCGCCTCGATCAGATTTTTCGCCGAGAGCTCTGCGAACCGCGGGAGCGACAAAACATCACCGACCGTCAGTGTGAACAAATCATCAAAATTGCCCACGAGCTCGGCGTCGAGGAGCGCGTCGATGACCTTTGGTCCGCATCCGTCGATATCGAAACCTTTTTTTGAAACGAAATAGTAAAATTTGCGGCGCTTTTGTGCGAATGAATTTTTGTTCACACAGCGGTACGCCGCCTGTCCTGGGATGCGCTCGACCGGTCCGCCGCAGTCCTCGACGAATTTCGGGAATACAAATTCCTTTTCTTTTCCTGTGCGCATCTCTTTCACCACGGCAACAATGTCGGGGATCACATCCCCCGCTTTTTGGAGGATCACCGTATCCCCGATGCGTACGCCGAGACGCGCGATTTCGTCCTCGTTGTGGAGCGTCGCGCGCGAGACCACCGACCCCGCGACCGACACGGGGCGGAGGTGCGCCACGGGCGTCACGACCCCCGTGCGCCCCACCTGAAGCACGATGTCCTCGAGTACCGTCGTCACCTGCTCGGCGGGAAACTTGAAAGCAATGCCGAAACGCGGGGCTTTCCCCGTATAGCCCAGCGCCTCCTGATACGCGCGCTCATTCACTTTCACCACGATGCCATCGATCCAGTAGTCTTCCTTCGGTGCGCGCTTTTGCCACTTTTGCCAAAAGGCGATCACCTCGTCCATCGTCTTGCACTCCGCAAAATGTTTATTCACCTTAAACCCCAGATCCTGCAAAAGTTTCAGCTCCTCCGTCTGCGTTTTCGGGAGCACACGGTCATCACCATACAGCGCGCTCGCATCATAGATGAAGACATCGAGCGAGCGTGCTTTCACAACGGCCGAGTCAAGCTGGCGCATCGTGCCAGCGGCGAGGTTGCGCGGGTTTGCAAATGGCTCGCGCCCCGCTTTCACCTCCTCCTTGTTCAAGCGCAGAAGCGTCGACTTTGCCATCCACACTTCCCCCTCGAAAACTCCGGAAACTTTTTCGTGAAGCGAGAGCGGGACAGACTCGATCATCTTCACATTCGCCGTCACATCCTCGCCGACCGTGCCATCCCCGCGCGTTGCCGCTGTCACGAGCATCCCTTTTTCATAAGTCAGCACAACTTTGAGTCCGTCGATTTTGAGTTCGCACACATAGGTCGGGGTGACCTTGTGTCCCAGCTCTTTCGCGAGCATATTTTTCACGCGCTCATCAAACTCGCGCATCTCCTCCGCGTCAAACGCATCGTTGAAAGACCACTGCGACACCGTATGGCGCACTTTTTTGAAACCCTTGAGCGGTGCGCCAGCCACGCGTTGAGACGGCGAGTCGGGTGTCACGAGGTCGGGATATGCCGACTCAATAAGCACGAGCTCGTGCTTGAGCGCATCGAGCGCCTCGGGCGAGATCTCGGATTTATCGAGCACATGGTACAAATACCGATGATGCTCGATCGTCTTGCGCAAGCTCACCAAGCGCTCCCGCGCCTCTTGTTTTGTTTTGGGGATTAACATCGAAAATTAACTTATCACCAGCCCGTATATTTGACCCAACGAATACGATTGACTCGGCGTAGATTGGTCGAACCGCAAGCATCATTGTACCCGGCAACATCAATGTATGTCCATTTGCGTGGATTAGTGGCAGTCGGAGACGGATTGTATACTTTCCCGATAGTAATTTCCACACACCCGCCTTGGACAGAGAGTTGTCCGGTGCCGCCGGAATCACCAGGGCTAGATAGCGCAGTTACATATGCGGGAGAGGGATCATCTGGTAAAGTCACACTCCAAGTAAAATCTTTTTCAAAGCACCTTGCTGTTCCTGATGTCCCAGCAGGAATTTTTTTATCCCAATACACCGCGCATTCAAGTCCCGCATCCGCCGCGGCGAATGCGATCTGTATTTGCCTCCAAAATGAGCCGAGGAGGAGCTGTTTGTATGTTCGCTGATATATGCCGAAACCGACCGCGAGAACGACACTGCTGACCATAATCGCAATGAGAAGTACCGCCCCGCCCTTTTTTATTTCTTTTTTTATGTTCATAATTTTATAGTGCCGGCATATTAAAAAGAAACTCAATGGCGGTGATCGTGCCCGTATCATTCCCCGTATTCCATGTGACGGTCGAGGTAACCTTTTTTTCTTCAAGTCCGGCATCGGTAATCGTTATACCGCGTAAAAATTGAGTAACAGTAGTAAATCCGACACCCTGACGATAAAACCCGTCCGTATCTTGATAGATTTTTGTATCTGCTGTAGTCAGTGAGAGCGACGGCGCATCAACAACATAGCTTCCGGTATTAAGACCACTATCCCATATCGCCCCCGCGAGCAAATTCGAATCCCTCTTCTGCCGCACCACCTCTATCCCCTCCTGAGCGAGGTTGATCGCAACCATCTTGTCCCGCGCAAAATAGATATTGCGAAGCGAATTGCCAATGAGCGAGATCGGACCGACCACAGCCACGAGAACGACCGTGAGCGCGACCATGGTTTCGATGAGGGTGAATCCTTTCTTGGCAGAATGGGGAATTTTCATTCTCCATTTTTTATTCTCCATTTTGTTTTCCAGTATTTTATATTTCATATTCTATAAAATCGGTTTATCAACCTTGCGCTGTGTTATCGTGGTCTGGACCTTGAATGTCGTTTTCTTCGGGTCCACACCAAGAGAACCCTCTACCATAATAACCGCCACCGGCTGAACAGAATCCCCGAAAGTGCTCCCTGAAACAATAAATTTCAATTTCGTAATATCGATCTCCGGGCTTGTGGCGAGCATAAATAAAGGCGACTCATAAGGAATAGTGCGGAGAATGCATCCCTGTCCCACTTTGTAAAGATTATTATTGAGGCATCCGGAAGGTCCGCTTCCAAGCTTATAAATGACAGTATCGTTCTCTTGGTCGATGAATTTAAAACTGGTTTCATTATCAGAAGAAGAGCAATCATTCGTAGACGATACAGTAGCCCCGCAGTTATAGCTACTTCCCGTCTTGATCCTCCGCGACATATCCTCGAGGGCGAGGTTCAAGTTGTCCATCGCGATGCGCGTGGCGCGGGATTTTCGGTCAGCATTCACGACAGTGAGAAATGCGCTCGTTGCGATAAAAAGGACGATAGTGAAGATACCGAGCGAAACGATCATCTCGACAAGGGAGAAACCACGACATGAACGATTGACGATTAACGATTGACGATTGCCCCCAGAGACACGACGCCAAAATTCGGCTACAGGGGGAACTATTGGATTTTTGTTTTGTGTTTGCATTTTGTTTTGTGTCAATGGTCACTTGTTCTCCCACTATATTTGTTCGATCGAAATCTGCCCGGCCCTGCTTATCGTTACCATACTGCTCTTCTCCCCATTCGTGATGGTTATCGTTCCAAAATAAAAAGAAGGCGTGACGCCAATTCCATTGTAGGGTGAAGCATTGATCCATGCATCGGTATATGGACGGATAAATACAATGCCCAAATTATTGGAAGTGCAAAAGCTACCATCACAAGAAACATCCGCGATAGTGATTGGGCTTTCGAAGTAAGCTTTTTCAAGGACAGTATCCCCAGCATCAAATACCATATTATCATTACGGTCGACAAACATCGTAAAGAAGCTATCACCTTCAACAAAAGAAACTCCGTAATGGCACATATATTTGCCACCCGCACAAGCGGCATCATTCTGCTTCCCTCCCGCACCGTACACCTGCGCCTGACGGAGCGCCAAAATGATGTCCTCGGACGCGTTTGTAAATGATGCATTCGTCGTATAATCGCGATAGCGCGCGAGGACCACTCCGGTCAGAACGGAAAAGATGGCCATAGTGACCAGAAGCTCGATGACGGTAAAACCGCGCGAAGCGCGAGTGGAAAAGTGTTCATGGCCGAGCCACGAATCAGCTGATTCGAAGTGGCAAGTGGCAAGTGGCAGATTCATAAAAATGAAAAGAAATTGACGGACCCGTCGAAAAAGTTTATCCCCGTAAAGTATACTATGAAAACAGCGAGAATGAGAAAGGGTCCGAAGGGAATTTCACTTTGCATAGAAAGACGAGAGTCTTTCAAGTCCATAAAGTCGAAAGTCCATAAAGTCGAAAGAAGTGCGGGTGCACCCACTTTTGACTTTAAAACTTTTGACTTTTGACTTGCGTACGCGCTCGCGATAATGGCAATTCTCTGAAATGCCATTATCGCGAGCGCGTACGCGGCCCCTATCCAAAAAGCGAGCATCACCGCCGAGCCACCGAGCGTCGCGCCGAGGAACCAGCCGATACCGAGAGCGAGCTTGCCGTCGCCGAGACCGATCCATCTACCTTTTGAGACGAACCAGAGCGCCCAAAATGGAAAGAAGAGCATCGGACCGGCTATGAGCGTCCAGTAGTATGGGAAACGAAACGCCTCTCGGTAGCCGCCGGGAATTGACCAAAAGAACCATCCGAGCGACGCGACAGCAAAAAACACGGCGAGCCCGTCGGGGATGATCTGGTGTCGCAAGTCGTACACGGCGATCACGAGAAGCGTCGAAAAAATAGCGAGAAGAAACATCGTTTCGGGAACCGGTTTCTCGAGCAGAAACACCGCGACAAATATTACCCCCGAGAGCACCTCGACTATCGGATACTGCCACGAGAGTCGCACCGAGCACTTCACGCACCGCCCCCGTGCGACAAGAAAACTTATGAGAGGGAAAAGCTCTCGCCACGACAAAGTTTTCCCACATGAAAAACAGTGCGAGCGACCCGTGAGCGGCGAAGTCCCGCTATTGTAGCGATAGATGACGACATTGAGGAAACTCCCAATGATGGTGCCGAAGATGAAGACGAATACGAGTATAAAGAAATCCATAAAAGTATTCTACCATAAACAAAAGCCCGCCGAACAGCGGGTGTTTTGTTTTTATGCGAGTACAAGACTATGGGCAAACTGAATCCGCAACAATAGGTCCGGTGACCTGTTTTGATACTCCCGTACTGTCCACACACCACGACTCTGTCGCAACAGTCTTGAGCGGCACTGAAACCGCCCATGCGGAAGGAGAGAGTGTCGCGGTGCAAGTGCCGCTTGCGAGGCCTCCTGCATTACTTGCATTACCCGCGGTGGTGATAATGCTCGTGATTTTCGTATCATCTACAAAGATGGTTCCTGCTCCTGCCGTATCACATGTCGCAACTGCAAAATCATCTCCAAAATCGCCGTTCGTATCATAATAATCCTGCGCCTGTGCGCGGATATTGGTGAGGTTTGCCTTCACCGCCGCGTCCGCCCCCTTCGCACGCGCCGTATTGAGAGAGCTCAAAACAACCGACGCGAGGATACCGATGATCGCGATGACCACCAAGAGCTCGATGAGGGTAAAACCCTTCGGCAAGCTCAGTGTAAACCCTTTTTTATTCATATTTTTTAAAAAACTGTTAATTTAATAAAACAACTAATCTAATACTTATCTTTCATAGTATACCACAAATCAAAACACCAGCTGGATAGCTGGTGTTTTGATAGAATTAAAGGTACCTGACCCCTTTAACCCCTTTAACATTTAACATTAACAAGTAACATCGTCTATGGCCAAGTAGCCACCAGTAATCTGCTTTGCAGCTCCCGTTGAGTCAACACACCAACTGTTTGCAGTTGAACTCTTAAGAGGAGAATCAATGGCCCAAGCACTACCAGCAGCATTTTCATGACAGATAACGGTAGTAGCCGTTCCTGCGGTACCAATCGCAGTAACTACTGATGCAGCACCAGACGCTGACCTTGCCGCTTCGGTTGCAGCTGCAACAACAGTATTCGCACAAAGACCGATGTAATCGCCGTTACCCATAGCTGCGTCATCATAATAAAGTTCAGCTTGTGCGCGAACATTCGCCAAGTTTGCTTTGATCGCCGCATCAGCACCCTTTGCGCGGGCGCTATTGAGTGATGCCAAAACGACCGATGCGAGGATACCGATGATCGCGATGACCACCAAGAGCTCGATAAGTGTAAAACCTTTTTTATTCATATTATTTTTAAACCAAAACTATTAAACTAATAAATTTCGAGAGAGCGGCATGGCCATATAGCCGCCCTCTCTCCTCTAGCACCCGTACAGTATACCACTTCTATTATTTTCAATGCAAGAACAAGAGGAACATCTGACAATTGACGGTGGGCAATGTGCGAAGGAAACACGAAAACGCTTGAATGAGTTTTTAGTGGTTTAAATCGCATTACCGATACGGAGAAAACATTGTCTCCCGTTGGTGACACCTGCAGTAGCCATTTGTCCTCGTCCACACGATGGCGTCACGGTGTCTTCTGCAACCCAAGACAAATATGAACCAGGACCGGTAGTTATTCCTGCTGGTAGTGGAGGGTTTGAATGGTAAAGATAATTTGCCCCAACACCAGATGTAAACTTAGGGTCATAGGGAATCATCTTGTTGGCAAGATTATTCTCGAGAAGTGTATTAATTGATGGGCTAACATTACCGCCACAACCAGTACGAGCCACTGTTCCCATGCATACATATGACCCACCCGTCGAAGGAAGCGCATTTGCCCCACCCGTCGCTGAAAGCTCGAACGCCTTGTTTATTTGGTCGACCTCAGCGAGTCTTGTAGCATTGCGTGATTTCGTGCGGGCCGAATTGATACTTTGAAGCACGACACCGGAAAGAAAACCCATAATAGCGATAACTACCAAAAGTTCAATAAAAGTAAAACCAAGTTTTTTTATTTTTTTTGTTTTCATATTTTATTATCTAGCCCCCTGCATCTCCATGAGAGCCCTCGCATCAAGTGACCAGTCCTTCACCGGCTCTGCAAATACACCTGCATACAAAAAGATCGTGATGCCGAAAAAGATGGCGGCTACGCCGAGGAGGATGTAGTTTGCGGTTGCACTGTCGGCAACTCCAACACTTGCCAAAAGTCGCATCATAAAAGACGGCTTCGCGGTTTGGACTGGAATCCTTGATGAGATTCCTGAGAAATTTCTATCGTCTTCAAAGTCAATGCCTTGCATATTATTATGTTCATTATACTCCCCCTGTTTCCTGTGTCAACGCAAGCGGGGAACATTTGACTATTGACCAGTGACATTTGACGAGGATTTCATACACCATCAGTTGTTTTTTTCGTATTTGCATTCTTGTCAAATGTCCGCGTAGCGGTGTCAGTTGTCAGTTGTAGCGCTACGCGCTAAATGTTCCCCGCGATCTGATAAATAGGGATGAGGACCGACGCGAGCACGCCTCCCACGCCGATACCAAGCGCCACAATCATCGCCGGCTCGATCATGGAGATGATGGTGTTGATAGCGTTTGAAACTTCGCGCTGGTAAAACACCGAAAGTTTCTGGAGAATATTGCCGAGCTCGCCCGTTTCTTCGCCGACTTTGATCATCTGCACCATCACATTGGGAATCTCTTTGTGCCCCTGAAGCGTCACCGAGAGTGGCGAACCCGCCTTGACCGAGGCGAGTGCGCGCTCGAGGATGCCGCGGTAGATGTCGTTGTCCACCACCTTTGCCGTAATCTCGATCGAACGCACCATCGTGAGGCCATTGCCCAACATCACGGACATATTGTCCGCGATGCGCGAAACATAGAGCATACGATACAAATTGCCGATACCGGGAGTCCAGAGCTTTGCTTGCGCGAGCAGAGTGGTACCCTGCGCGTACCGCCACAAAAAGAATATCCCCGCCACGAAGACAATAAGCACAAAAAAACCGTAATTTATTAAAAGTGAACTTATGCTGAGAACGATCGTGGTATAAAAAGGCACAGCTTGTCCGCTCTGGGTGATGATCTCCGAAAGTTTCGGGATGACGAGCGTGAGCATCAGCACCATCACCACGATAAATGTGGCGACGACAAATGCAGGATAGATGAGTGCCCCACGCACTTTGGAAATGAGCTCGTTCGACCGCTCGAGATACTCGGCGAGAGCGAGGAATGTTTCGGGGAGCTTGCCTGTCTCTTCGCCGCCGCGCACCATATTGACATAAAAATCGGAAAAAAGACTCGGGTGCTTGAAAAGAGCGTCGGAGATGGCAACGCCGTTTTGAATGTCGTCGGAGATCTCGGTAAATTTCTTTGCGACAAGCGGATTCTCGGCCTCTGATGCGATGAGTCGAAATGTTTTCAGTGCCGGAACATGCGCCTCGAGAAGCGTGGCGACCTGACGAGAGATGATCGATACTTCTTTGGCGGATACGCGATTTAAAATATTTATATCAAACTCGAAAAAGCTCTTCTGACTCTCGGTCCGCACGGAAACCACCACCAAGCCGCTCCGCTGAAGCGCATTGATCGCGGCATCTTGGTTTTGCGCTTCAATACCACCCGATGTCTCCGTTCCCTCTTTCGTAATTGCTTTGTATTCAAAGAGCATAAATATTTAAATATTTGAATATCCCTTGTTTTTCTATCCTTGGAGCACGCGTTCGAGCACCTTTGGGTTTGACGAGTAGAGGAGCGCGTTTTCAACAGTAACCTCGCCTTTGCGCACGAGCTCGGCAAGACTCCTGTTCATATCGATCATTCCGTCTTTCATTCCCGTCTCGATGACAATGTCGACCTCATGCGTGCGCCCCTCGCGAATGAGGCTCGCCACCGCAGTGTTGTTGATGAGGAGCTCATACGCCGGAACAAGACCTCCCGAAATGCGCGGAACAAGGCGCTGAGAAAAGATACCGACGAGCGACCCCGCAAGCTGGACGCGAATCTGCGCCTGCTGTTCCCCGGGGAATGAATCGATGATGCGGTCGATTGTCTGAGACGCATTGTTGGTATGGAGCGTCGAGAGTACGAGATGTCCCGTTTCCGCCGCGGTGACCGCGGTCGAAATCGTCTCAGTGTCGCGCATTTCCCCGATCATAATGACATCGACATCCTGGCGAAACACCGACTCAAGACCTGTTTTGAAGCTCTTTGTATCAATCCCCACCTCGCGCTGATCGATGATTGAATTCTCAGAGCGGAATAAATACTCGATGGGGTCCTCGATGGTCACGATGTGCTCCGCTCTGTCGCGGTTGATGAGCTCCACCATGGACGCTAGCGTTGTTGATTTCCCCTGCCCGACTGGACCGACGACGAGGAAAAATCCCTGCTTCTTGCGGGTGAACATCTCGAGAATCGGCGGCAAGTTGAGCTCGCTGATCGTCTTGATCTGCGTCGGAATCGCGCGAAGAGCGATTCCGACGGTGTTTTTCTGATAGAATGCGCTACCGCGGAAACGACCCTTGCCATAAAACTCGTATGAAAAATCGATTTCTTTTTCTTTAAGAAACCTCTCTTTGAAATCAGGAGGGATAATCTCACTCAAAATACCCATCGTATCTTCAGGGGTAAGCACGGAAAGATTCATCAAGGGGACGAGACTTCCTGAAACGCGGAATGCCGGATAATGCCCCGCCGCAATGTGGATATCCGACGCACCGTCGGATATCGCGCGCATCACCAAGGTTTCGATCTCTTCTTTATACTTGCTATTGGACATATGTTTTTTAAAAAAATGATATTTATTCCACTTGGGCAAACGATTCTCCGCCGTTCAGTACCGTCATCACTTTTTCAACAACCTCTGACGGCGTCGCGGACGCTTTTATCACATACCCGCTTGCGCCGAGCGCGCGACCCCTCTCGATGTCGGACGGCTGTCCGAGATTTGAGAGAACGATGACTTTCGCGGAAGGCGCCAACTTTTCGCTCCTGATGAGACCGAGAACTTCGAACCCGTCCATTGCGGGCATCACCACATCGAGGAGAATGATATCGGGAGCAATACCGCCCTTGAGCTTGTTTATCGCATCGACGCTTCCGAACGCCTGCGTAACTTCAAATCCCTTCTCCTTGAATTTGAAAGAGTACATATCGAGGAGAAACTTATCATCATCGACGATCAATATCTTTTTCCCTTGCTGTGTTGGTTCCATGATGGTTCTAGTATACTACAGAGTTCTTAAAGTCAAAAGGTCCTGCATTTGTATCTACTTTACACTTTACACTTTACACTTTTTACTTACAAGGTGTTCACCTCTTTGAACGGCACGATCTTGTCCATACTCTTGAGTATCGCGTCTTCTTTCATGGAGAGCATGCCCTTTTTGCGTGCCGCTTCCCACAGACGCACCTCCGTCGGGTCGGTGAGAATGATCTTCTCCGCCTCCTTGTCCACCGCGAACACCTCCGCTACGGGGATTCGCCCGCGCGTGCCTGATGAACACTCGGAGGTTGGTGTCGCTTCATGCAAAGAGCGCGTGAGATTCAATTTCTTTTTGAATTCCTGAGGAAGGTCTCCGAACTGCTTCTCTACCATAATAGTAAGCGCTTCTTTATCTGAAACCTCCTCTGCGGCGTTGGGACAGATCTTCTTCACGAGTCGTTGAGCGAGAGAAAGTATCAAGGTCGGCGCGATAAGGTACGGGTCTACCCCCATATCGATGAGGCGCGGGATCGCGCCGATGGCGGTGTTCGTGTGCAGTGTCGAAAATACAAGGTGCCCCGTCAGCGCCGCCTGAATGGCAAGCTGGGCAGTTTCCGCGTCGCGAATCTCGCCGACCATAATGATGTCGGGGTCCTGACGGAGCGTCGTACGGAGACCGTTCGCAAAAGTGTATCCGATCTCCGGTCGCACTTGCGACTGGCTTACTCCGCTGATGTTATATTCGACCGGATCTTCGAGAGAAACAATATTCTTTGTTTCTTTGTCGAGCTCGTTTAGCATCGAGTAGAGCGTGGTGGACTTACCGGACCCCGTAGGTCCCGTAATGAGTATGATGCCGTACGGGCGCGCAAGCGCCTTTCGCAAGAGAACGAGGTCATCGGCGCGGAAACCGATATCGTCGAGTTTCTTGACGCCCTTTTGCGTATCCAAAATACGCATCACCACTTTTTCACCGTGGTATGCAGGGAATGTTGAGACACGGAAATCAATCTTGCGCCCATCGATGCGAGCAGAAAATCGTCCGTCCTGCGGCTTGCGCTTTTCATCAAGCTTCAAGCTCGCGAGGATCTTGATGCGCGCCACGACCGAGCTGTGCACATCGGCGGGAAGCACCAAGCTCGTAAAAAGCTCTCCATCGACGCGAAAGCGCACGCGGACATTCTCGCCGGTATGCTCGATATGAACATCGGACGCGCTACCTTCCGTCGCATAGCGCAGGATCACCGCCGTGATCTTCGCGACGGGCGCGTCCTCTATCACATGCACCTCTTTGCGAGTAGCTTTCTCTTCTTTCCCATCACCCTCTTTAATCAGCGCTTCTTTACCAACATCGCTTATGTCAACCTCGAGCTCGGAAAGAGCTTTGGTCACCTCTCCCGTAAGCCCGCGATAGCTGTCGAGAATCGACTGGAAATCACCCTGCGAGATGAGGAAAATCTTGAACGGCATCTCGAGCTTCGTCGCGATGAACTGCAACGCATCGCGCGCCTCGATATTTTCCGGGTCCGTGATGCCGATCTCAAGGACATTGTTGGATACGGCGAGAGGGGCAAAATGGTAATACGAGGCGGAATCCTCAGGAATATATTTCAGGATCTCAAAGGGAACGCCCTTTCCTTTGATATCGCGAGTAGGAAGATTGTAATAAAATCCGCGACCGCGGAGAATATCTTCTTTTTTTATCCCCGCGTCAGCGAGCACCTCGTCAAGATGCGCGCCCTCTTTCAGGCGACGAGAAAGCTCGGGAATAGACTCCTTCTTGATGATGCCGTGGAGTGCGAATGTATCGAGTATTGCCATGACAAATGAGAGACCCTACGAAGCATCATCCGGAGGAAAGTCGCCCAAGAGGTCCCCCTGTGACGGTGTTCGGATTATTGCAGTTTCCTCGTCGGCTGGTGATTGTTCCTGGATTTGACGAATGATCGAGGCCTCTTGCCCGCCTGAGCCCTTTGCCGAGGCCTTGCTTGCCGCCTCCTCAAGCGCTTTTATTTTGAGCTTCCACGCGGTGGGAACAAAAGGATTTTCGCGTCCGACTTCCTCTTTTGGAATTTCAATGGAAAAATTTTTCAGATTATTGAACTCCGGCGTATCAAAAACATCAGCGGATTTCTTGACTGAAAGATTCAAGTCTTCGAGAACTCTCACCGTGCGCGCTATCTCGATACCGACAAGCGTCGTTGTCTGAGCATCTGTCTTTGCAGGCAAACCGATTTCGCCCAGTACGGGCGCTTCCTTCTTCTTTACAAATACAAAATACCCCGCGACAATGACCGCACCAACAACGACTACCGTTATTACATTCACCAAAAGTGTTTTGAGTTGTTCTTGTCGCATATGATTATTTTAGTGAGTAAGTTTCGATCGCAACCGTGTACTGGTAAATAGCCGGTGCCTCCTGTTTGGGTTTTTTGCTGTCAGTCGCCACCTGTATCGGCGTGAATGAAAGCGTCGTCACATTGATGAGCCCGAGACTTCTCTCTGTGTCATAGAGAAAATTGTGAAATGCCTCGCTGGTCGCAACAAAAGTAAAATTCGCCTTTGTGGTCACGAAATTCTTTTCTCCTGCACCGGCGGCATCCACGGACTCTTTTTGCGCGCTATCGCCGGAGGCAAAAATATTCGTCACGCCCTGCAATATTCCGCCCGCATTTGATCCGTCTTTTTGCGATTTATCTGCGCCTCTTTCGACCTTTATATCCTCCAGCGTGATACCATTGGCGATGCCGAGTTTTTGCAAATTATTCGCAAGGCGGATAGGGTCGCTCGTTTCCGGAAGGAACACTTCGAACCGCGAAAGATTGTCAGATTCAATCGTGTTCAGTGTCTCTTCCGTTTCAGAGATCAACTTCTTGATCTTGTCGGCATCCTTGAACACCTCTGTAAGCGTCGCGAGATTGTCGCGGCGTTCTTTGAAATCATTGTACTGCGGTATCGTATAAAGAAACGCAAAACCGACCGAGAGAATGATGACGATGAGCGAGAAAATAGGTTTGAGCATAGAAGTATTTTACCAAAATTTAAACCGCAACCAAAGAGACTTCAGCATAGACTGTTTTTCTGCCGGTGCTGTCGCGGTACTTGCTTTTGCTTTTTGATCGACCGCGACACCAACATCCATCTCGGTGCTTGTTGCACTATCCGAATCCGAAAACGAATCGGCGGAAGCAGTCGAGATCTCCGCGTCCTGCGGAGCGGCGACTATCATCAAGTCGTCTTGCGAAGAGATACTTTCCATACTGCCCAAACCGTCTGAATACAAAAGAGACTCGGGTTTAAAAGTGAGCGAGAGAACAAAAGACACGGCACCGAATTTTGTGAGGGAAATGTTGCTGAACTCGAATTTTGAAATATCTTTTGTCGCTTCACGCAGAATGTCTCCTTGGTACGCGAGTGCCGCATAGTTGGGAGCTTCGCCCGCAAGCTCCGCTGTTGCGCCGTCTACGCCGCGCGTAAATGAGAATTTTTCATATAAAATACTTTCAGTGGTATTTTTTGAGAGAAAGTCAAAGACGGGAGATACGACCATATGCTTGTTCAAGAGTTCCTGCGCAAGCTCCGCGCGAGCGCGGAAAACCTGCGCCCTGCCTACCTGCGGCGCATCACTGAATATTTTTTGCGTCTTATTTATCTCATCTGTCTTCGCCACGACCTTCTTCTCAAGAGAGTCATTGTAAAAAGACAGCCCCGCATAACTGCCGACGCTTGCGATGAATGACAAAATAGCAATGAGTCCTATCGCGCTTCGCGGACGGCGCCGTTCCAAAAATGCGGTCTCTCGTACGAGCGACCCTTTTGGAATGAATGATACTTTTGGTGTTGTACTGTCCATGTTTAATTATTATACCATCTCCAAATAACTCTTGCGCAAAGAATTCAAAAATTTCGAGCGAGACAAAGAGAAAAATGTGAGACATATAGGTATATGTTGAACATTTTTTCTCGAAGTCGGAGCCGAAATTTTTGAATTATTGCGCATAGGTTATTTGGAAATGGTATCACTATCAGTATACTCTATACAAGACTACTCTTCTAGTCCTTTTAGCGCGATACCGAGAGCGACCGCGAAACCGGGGCTCAGCTCTTTGAGCGTCGGCGCGAGAAATGCCGGGGTATCGACGCGCGCAAAAGGATCTCCTAACGCGACCAGTGCTTTTGGAAACTTTTGCGCGACGATCTTTTCAAGACCTGCAAGTCGAGCCCCACCGCCGACCAAGATAACCTTCGATATATTTGTTTCATATTTTCGCTCATAATTTTCTACGAAGCGAACCGCTTCGTTCATGATGTTCGCGAGAATGATCTCCGCCACGGCAAGCACATCGCGTCCTTCTTCCTCACCGACCATGCCGACGCGGCACTTTATCTCCTCCGCCTGAGACGACGATATCCCTTGCGATCGCGCGAGCGCGAGAGTGATATCCTGACCTCCCATCGAAACGATGTGCGACCCGCGCACAACGCCATCGTCTACCAAAACAAGCTTGGTGCTTCCCGCACCGATATCAATGACGAGGATTGGCGAAAGGTCGCGCCCGACCACCGCGCGCAAGGTGCTAAAAATTTCGATCTCAAAATGCGAGGTCGCCGGCGGAATATTCGCGCCTCGTTTGATCAAATCATACTTGGCGAGAACATCGTTGTGTATCGCCGCAATGATGACCTCGACTCTGCCTAATTGTTTTGAACCCTCTACCGCTGAAACTGTGGGGGAAACAGGCACAACGGGAACGGCTTCCTTTTTGCGTTTCGGGAGAGCCCACCAATCAAGCGAGACCTCAGAGATCGGCACGGGAATATATCGTCGTGCTTCAATGGGGACCATCGACTCGAGCTCTTTGTTTCCCACATCGGGAAGCTCGGCGACCGAGAGTAAGCTCGCGCTGAAAGAAATCGAGAAAAACGAATGCAGAGGAGTGATACCCGCTTCTTTGAGGATCTCACTCAAGGCCTCGGCGATCTTTTCAGGAGGAAGATTTGTCGCTTGTCCCGCGGAAACACCCGCGCGTGGACCAAGCACGACTTCTCCATAATTCATGAGCGATACCTTTTCCTCTGTTTTCGCCAAAAGGACGATCTTGATCGACGATGAACCGATGTCGATACCAAGGAGCGCCCCTTTGTGCTTGCCTGCAAAAACTTTTTTAATTGATTCTAGAAATGAAGCCATGGTGAGATATACTGATAGTATACCACGAAAGATAAAAGTTTTCGTGTCCGTGCATACCAAAGTTATCCACAATGCATACGCTATTTTCATTCTTCACATATGTCACCGATACAATCTTCCCGCGAAGATGCGGTGGGTGCGGTGCGCACGGAACACTCTTGTGCGGAGAATGCACCGCACACATACCGGGGACACCGTCATCGACGCATCCGTTCATCACCGCGGTCTTCGACTACCGAAACCCAATCATCCGCCGCGCCATCTGGCGCTTCAAGTATAAAAATGTTCGCGGATTTGCAAAAATATTCGGAGAAAAACTTTATGAGGAGATTGTGGGCGACCTTGGCGACGACCTGTATTTTTCAAAAAGTGAAACTTTTTTGCTCGTGCCAATCCCCCTCCACAAAAAGCGCCTCCGCCGGCGCGGATACAATCAGAGCGAGCTCATCGCGCGCGTGATCATAAAAAATGATGTGGAAAATATTTTCGAACGAGCACCAAAAGCGCTCGTCCGCGTGCGCGAAACAAAACCGCAAGCAAAGTCCGAAAAACGCATCGCACGATTTCAAAATCTCCGCGGTGCATTCCGCGCGGACACCGAACGCGTGCGCGGAAAAAATATCATCCTCATCGACGATGTCGCCACCACGGGAGCCACGCTTGCCGAAGCCCGCAAGACGCTCCTCTCCGCGGGTGCACGAAGCGTACGCGCGTATGCGGTGGCGCACTAGTACTAGATATCTATTTTAGAAAAACTAAAAACTTTCAGAGGATGCTGTTTCCCTTTAGCAAAAATCTCTCGCATCATATGGTCCTCGGTCGGAAGCTCCAATACACTGCATGCGGTTTCTGACAGTAGTAGCTCACCGGGTAGAGCGGCGTTGCAGATACGAGCGCTAGTATTGACCGGATCGCCCGTGATGCATATTTTCTTTGTCGTACTTGAACCCATGAGGCCCTCCACCACCTCGCCAAAATGCACCCCGATACCGATGGTCAAATCATTCTCCTTAAGTTGATCGATGATCGTCGTTTGAAGAGTTTGAATGCGCTCGAATAATTTATCATCAGGAGTAAACCATGTCATCACTTCATCTCCGGTGAAATGTGGCTTCGCACCACCGGCCTGAACTATATGCTGTTCGGCTATTTCGTAATAGGAATTGAGCATTTCTATGATCTCATGCAATTTATGCGTCTCGCTCCATTTGGTAAAACCGCGAATATCCATGAATAAAATTATTTTGCGCACTTTCTGTCCGCGAATAGGCGCAGTGTCCGCCACAGCCGATTCAGTGAATGCTTGATCGAATGACCAGCCGGTCAGCTCATGCAGTCGTTTTGCCAAATGTTGCAGAGTGGCAAAAGATCGATTGGTGGCGGCATCGCTTGCTCCGATCAAAAATCCGAAGATCACCGAGCTCGCGAGGATGTACGCGTGCCCGGGCATGCTCCAATAGGCAAGGAATGATTGAACGGCTAGATCTGCAACCTTCTCTTCTGAAGACATTTCTGCGATAAAATAAAGCACGGGGAAAAGCGATGTTCGCAAAATGCTCATTAGAACGATTTGCGTATGGACGAATGACGGCTGTATCGAGCGCCACAAAGTGAAAAATGCCAGCAAAATAGAGAATGACCAATAGACCCAGTGAGCGGGCGAAGATTGAAATTCAAGCCAACCTTCATTCGCAATATCAACAACGGTATAAATAGTAGGCGCAATCAATAAAAAGAGCGCGTGTTTCCAGCCGGACTTGCGCCCCCAGCACTCAATGATCCATGTTTGCAAAAAAGCGCTCGCCAGTAGCAAGTAGTTTGCAGGATCAATCACGAGATCTTTTACGCCATCGTCAACGGCAATTCGTGCAAGTTGAAAAATCTGAAACAGTCCCGAGCTCAGAAAAAACTCTTGGAGCATTCGTTCTCGCGGTGTACCCTCTATGCGCTGGGTGATCGATTGTGTTTTCATTATGTTTCATTTTCTAACCTATTATATGAATTGTACAATGAACATGGCCAAACAAAAAGCCCAATACTTTCACATTGAGCTTTTTGTTTGGCGGAGATGGTGGGATTCGGTCAGGGATATTTTGCTCGCCGTCGCTCGCAAAATTCCACGACCCTGACTCGCTTGTTTTTTCTGCTGAAAAAACATAGTTCCGTCTTTCGAATCCCACACGCAATGTGCGCAGACACATCGCTCATCACCGCAAAGCTTTCGCTTCGCTCAAGACTTTACGGAGATGGCGGGATTCGGTCACGAGTTACTAATTCGCTTCGCTCATAAATACTCGCGACCCCGGCTCGGCAGTAAAAAAAGTTTTTCAAACTTTTCCCGCCTGTGTCCTTCGAATCCCGCCGTCGCGCATTGGACGCCGCTTTTTGATACCTATGGAAACGATATCAAAAAGCATCGTTGCGGAGATGGCGAGATTCGAACTCGCGAGGGGTTTTATCCCCTGCCTCGTTAGCAGTGAGGTGCACTAGACCAGCTATGCGACATCTCCAGTTGCCACACTATAAATCAATCCACCAATCTATTCAAGTGCTTTTGATTATTTGACCCAACAACATCAAAATATCTCTTCATATCGAACTGGCTCTCAATCCTAACTTCCTTTCCATTCTTGGTAGCCCTCGGGTTCATTCCTAAGCCACTCAATATTTCAAAAACAAATTTCAACAATGGCACTGATGAATTTGTGAAAGAAAGTTTTTTATAACAATATATTTTTCCTTTTGCAGAATAACGATGCTTGATAACACACCCGTCCGTATCAACAAGACCACGCAAACAAGCAATGCTATAAGATTTTTTATCTTTCACCCACAAGGGTACGCCGACTTGCTGTCGCACCTTATCTCCTATTTTTAAACCAAGCTTATCTACGCAAAATTGGACTAATTCTGTTCTTGAGATGACGATACTATCCGCTAATGATTTTTTATTTCTGTATATCCCCGGGACCGTATGAAATAGTTTTTCGATCAAATTGCGAACATAATCACTATATGCCTTATCGTCATGTCGATGCAAAGTAACCACAACTTGTCTCTTGCTTATACCGCCATCACCAAGAAGAATTCCTATGAACTCAGCCAATTCCGATGAGAAATTTGGCTTCTTTACTGGCTTAGTTTTATTCAGTATCGGATGTTCTTGAAATTTCCCTTTTGTGTCCCACCATATATTCCATTTTTTCTTGCGCTCTTCCTCGTCGCCACCAATGCGCCCGTATTTTTTATAAACAGCCAGCCCTCCAGCCAGTGAGCCAGCACGAGTATACCAATATGCTTCTTTTATTTCTGCGCCTGAAGAAATTACTACTCCTGATTTTTTCGAAAGAAATTCTGCCTCATCAAGCGACATTGAAAATTTCTCTCTTTTCCAGTCTGCAAGAGTCCTTACATTTTTCCCAATAAGCTCAGCCACTGCTTTGTTACAAAGAGAAAGCTTTTGCTGAACATCACTGAGAAATTTTGATTGCTCTCCTTTTGGAAAGATGAGCCTTTTAGAGATAACCTTCTCGGCCATACCTCCATAATACCAAAATTAAATAAAAACTGCGAACAGCAAATAAAACACGGATACTATATAATGAGACCTATGCTTCCAAACCTCACCATCACCGACAAAATTCTGGCAAAAACACTCCTGCGAATCATTCCGCAATGGCTAACGCCAAACATCATCTCGTGGCTTCGTCTCTTGAGCGTACCGGCTGTCGGGTATTTTCTTTGGACTGAAAACTATCCAGTCGCGCTCCCTCTCTTTTTCATCTCCGCATTCTCTGATGCGGTCGATGGCTCACTTGCCCGCACAAGAGATCTTATTTCTAATTTTGGGAAAATGTTTGACCCACTCGCCGACAAGCTCCTCATTGCCACCGCGGCCATTGTTATTATTCCACGCTATCTCGGCTGGGAAATAGTGACCGCAATAATCTCCATCGACATTATTCTCATTGCAAGCGCATATCTTCAAAATCGCTTTTATGGAAAAACTATTCAAGCTGAAAATACCGGCAAACTCAAAATGCTCATGCAGTCGCTCGGCATCGGCGCACTCCTCATTTATACCATTTGGCAGATCAGCGAATTCCTCATCATCGCGCAATACTTCTTCTACGCGGCGATATTCTTCGCCCTCATTTCTCTCGTCGTATATCGGGCGGTATAGGACTAAGCCCTGCGTGGTACAATTACTTTATGGATAAAAACGACGCCATTCTCCCATCGACTCCGCTTGCGGATATTTTTCGGCTCACGCAAATACAAAAAACGGGACTTGAGAAACTTCGCATAGCAACCGTATCTGACCTGCTCCGCTATTTCCCCACACGCTACGGCAATATCGCCGAAGTGAAGCTCATCCGCGATCTTGTCGCGGGGGAAAATGCGATCATCTACGGGCGCATCGTGTCCGCAAAAAGCGCGAAAGGTTTCCGCACAAAGATACCGATGACCGAGGCGGTGGTCGAGGACGGGACAGGGCGACTCAAAGTCCTCTGGTTCCATCAGGCATACATTGCAAAGATGCTCGTGCCGGATACGATGATCAAGCTCTCGGGACGCGTCGAGGAAAGGAGCGGTGCGCTCTATCTCGCAAACCCCGAGCTCGAGAAAACAAAGGAGCTTCCCATCGATGCGGGACATTCACTCTTCGGCGCGGACACTGCTTCATTTTTCTACCCCGTTTATCCTGAAACAAAAGGCATCACCTCTCGCTTCCTCCATCATCATATTCAAAAACTTTTTAGCCGAGGCGTGCTTGACCATATCGCCGACAGTATCCCTGAGGAAATTCTCTCTCGCTACCACCTCCCCTCGCTTCGCACGGCGCTCGTCTGGATCCACACACCACAAAAAGAAAGCGATGCGAAAGCGGCGCGAAAGCGATTTGCATTCGAGGAAGTTTTTATGATCCAGCTCGCGCGACAGAAAGACCGAGCGCTCACAAAAGAGCATAGCGGTTTTCGCATCGAGCCGGAACCTGAAGCACTCGCGCGTTTTATGGCACGCTTCCCCTTCAAACCCACCGCATCACAAACGCACGCACTCGATGATATTTTCTCCGACTTCAAAAAAGGCGTGCCGATGGGGCGACTTCTCGAAGGCGATGTCGGCTCAGGAAAAACATTTGTTGCGGCGACCGCCGCGTACGCAGTAGCCACGACCGCACCGAAAGACAATAAATTCGGCAACCTCCAAGTCGCCTATATGGCACCTACGGAAATCCTTGCCGAACAGCATTTCAAAAGTTTCATCGAATACTTCCGCGGACTCCCTGTCGAAATAGGGCTCCTCACGGGGAGTGGCGCGAAAAAATTTCCGTCCAAAACCGACCCAAGCGGTGCGACCGCCGTATCGCGTGCGCAACTTCTCAAATGGACCGCCGAGGGGAAACTCCCCATCCTCATCGGCACCCATTCGCTCATCCAAAAAACCGTGCAATTCAAAAATCTTGGGCTCGCCATCGTGGACGAACAGCATCGCTTCGGTACACTCCAGCGTGGCAAGCTCGTGAAAAAAGATGTTGTTCTCCCACACTTTCTGTCGATGACTGCGACGCCGATTCCCCGCACGCTCGCGCTCACGATCTATGGCAACCTCGACCTCACCCTCCTCGACGAAATGCCGGCGGGGCGACTGCCGGTGAAAACCGAGCTCGTCCTGCCAACCACGCGCGAAAAGATGGAGGAGCATATTCGTGCGGAAATTACGCGCGGTCGCCAAGCGTATGTCATCTGTCCGCGCATCGACCTGCCTGACCCGACAAAAGCCCTCGCGCTCAATGCAAAGTCCGTCATCGCAGAGGCAAAACGCATCGCCGAAAATATTTTCCCCGAATTCGAAATCGGAATTCTCCACGGCAAAATGAAACCCGCCGAAAAAGAATGGGTGATGGCGGAATTTACCAAAGGCGCTATCCATATTCTCGTCGCGACTTCCGTCATCGAAGTCGGCGTGAATGTGCCCAATGCGACGATGATCGTCATCGAGGGTGCCGAGCGATTTGGGCTGGCACAGCTTCACCAGCTCCGCGGTCGCGTCATTCGCTCCACGCACCAAGCATACTGCTACCTCTTGACCACGAGCTCAAACGAAACATCTCTCAAACGGCTCAAGGCGCTCGCGACCGCAAAAAACGGCTTCGAGCTTTCCGAGCTCGACCTCATGCTCCGCGGATCGGGCGAGCTTTCCGGCGGAAAACAATGGGGCATCTCCGACCTCGGCATGGAAGCAATCAAAAATATCAAAATGGTCGAGGCAGCGCGCACCGAAGCATCGCGCATCATTTCCGAAGACCCCAACCTTGCGCAATATCCACTCCTTCAATCACGCATCGCCAACGAACACCAAGATATTCATTGGGAATGATTTTACTGTCAGACCAAAGTTAAAAGTGCATCTACCGTTAAGTAAGTAACTGTGTTCTAG
>ERZ1292625.1404-Hain-H41-01um-R1-1404-length-28906-cov-435_pt1 | contig 28906 bp, 26 predicted proteins | sample MGYA00564400_ERZ1292625 | MGnify/ENA primary metagenome ERZ1292625 (study PRJEB36523, sample SAMEA6512639) | groundwater metagenome | collected 2019-01-08 | study: AquaDiva: Metagenomics assemblies of 32 groundwater samples | reverse complement strand
CTCCGCTGTTTGACTAAATCAGATACCCTGTGGCGTGAGCCCAGGGTTCTTCATTTTTTGTAAAAGAATACCCGCCAACTTCAAAGACCATGTCCTTCAAGGGGATCTTGCAGGATCTCGAGAGTGCCATCTCGGATTCGATCTCCTCGTACAGTATGAGAAAGACGATATGTTGCATCTCGTTACCATTCTTAATGTTGGTACGCACTCGGAACTATTTGGCGAATAGCGATTCATGCGCGGTCCTTGCTGTGATATTTTTTATGAATTTCGCGTAGGTGCGAGTCAGTGATGTGTGTATAGATCTGGGTGGTGTTGATGGATGCATGACCGAGGAGCTGCTGGACAGAGCGTATATCGGCGCCGTTGTTGAGAAGGTCCGTCGCAAAGACGTGGCGGAGTATGTGCGGGGTGACTTTCTTCGTGATACCGGCCTTTAGAGCGCAACTCTTGAGGATTCTTTCGACGGAGCGTGGTGTGAGCCGCGCAGGAATCGCTTTGCCACGCGGGACGTTCACAAAAAGTGCTTCCGCCATGTCTTTGCGTGCTTTCAGATATGCAGCAACGGCACTTTTGGCAGTGGAGGAGAGGAAGACAACCCTGACTTTCTCACCTTTGCCTCGTACTGAAAAGGAGTCTTGGGTGAGGTCGAGGTCGTTATTAAGCGCACAAAGCTCGGAAACACGCAGTCCGGTGGAGAAAAGAAGCTCAAGTATCGCGATATTGCGGATGTCTTTCTCCTCGGCCCCCCTCGCAGCTTCCATGAGACGCGAGAGCTCAGTGGGAGTGATGAGGTCGAGTTCTCGCTCGGGGAGCTTCGCGAGCTCGATTTTCTCTGGAGAAATGGCAGAGATGTCACGTTTACGGAGAAACTTGAGGAATGCGCGCAGCGCGATCATGTAGTAGTTCTGGGTGCGGCGTTTCATAGAATCGGCAGCCGTACCCGGCTGCCGATTGAGCCAGAGACGAAACTCACGAACACTCTGTTCGCTGATATCGCTCACCTCCGTAACTTGCATCTGGGTGAAGTATCGAGTGAGATAGTGATCGTAATTCTCGATAGTCTTGACCGCACGACCACGTTCGATCTCGATATATTCGAGGAACTGCCTCTTCGCCGCTTCAGCGTTCATATATAAAGTGTAACATCATGCGTCGCACAATATGACGTTTTGCGCTATACCCGAGCTAATGAGGCAAAATGCATAAAAAATGTGCGACACCACCTACATATTGCGCAGCCCCCGCCTCATTTCCTAAGCTAGGGGACGATTTTCGTGATTACACGTAACTTGCAAAATTAGGCAAGGCGTGGTAGGGTGGAGATTCCATGCTTACTACTAAGAAAAAGGCAGCGGTTATCAAAAATACCGCTCGACACGACACAGACACTGGCTCGCCAGATGTACAGGTCGCGCTTCTTTCTGGGCAGATCGACCAGCTTGCGAAGCATTTGAAGAAGAACCCAAAGGATTTTCATTCTCGTCGTGGTCTTCTCCAGATGGTCGCTAATCGTCGCAATCATCTCCGCTATCTTGAGGTAAACAACAAGCGTCATTACAACGCGCTTATCAAGAAACTCGGTTTGAAGAAATAAGCTGGATTACCAGCTTGCTCCCTACGCTTGCTTCGGACGAATCAAGTAAGAAACTTGTTCGTCACTCGGCTCGCTTGGTAGTAACGCTGGCCAAAAACGCAATCTGCTGCGTTACGGGTCCCAGCGATTTCTTCCGTCGTACCACAAAGTACGCCTCCAGAAATCGCTTTCCCGTGCCTTGCATCTTGTGGTTTTCGCGCAGCGTTAGGTGGTATCATGGAGAAGTAGTTCCGTTCGTCTATCGACGAGCGAGCACCACATTTTATTATTTCGTTTTATATAAGCATTTATTTTTACTTCTTAGCGAGCGAGGTGAAAGAGAGATTCTGATTTCTCTTTCCCGAGCGAGCGTCGGAAGCAAGCCTACTTATGGCAGTTATCAAACATCCAGCACAACGTATAGGAGTATTCATCGATACACAGAATCTCTATCACAGCGCAAAACATCTCTACAAAGCACGCGTTAACTTCGGCAAAATCCTTGAAGAAGCCGTCGGAGGCCGTATCCTCGTGCGCGCAATCGCGTACGTCATCTCGACAGAGAGTGGCGAGGAAAAGAATTTCTTCGAAGCTCTTACTAAAATGGGCATCGAGACGAAAGTTAAGGATTTACAAATCTTCGCCGATGGCGCAAAAAAGGCTGACTGGGACGTAGGTCTAGCAATCGACGCGGTCAAGCTCGCACCGAAGCTCGATACGGTTGTCCTTGTTACGGGCGACGGCGACTTCGTCCCGCTCATACAATATCTCGACATGAATGAGGGATGCCAAGTAGAGGTAATCTCGTTTGGAAAATCTTCTTCAAGCAAACTTAAGGAAGCGGCGCACGCTTTTACTGATATGTGTGACGATCCGCGCAAATTCACTATCACTTCCCGCGGATAACTCACTTCACACCCCTTTGGATGCGTTATTATTAAGCATGAATGGATAAAGACGCGATCATACCCAAAAGATTTACAGATACAAATCTTCCGAAGAAATATATCCGTACATTTGAGGGCGATACAAAGACGGTGAAAGAGGGGAAGATCCCTGATCTCGTACCACTTGTGTCACGAGATGAGTCTACGACTGAGGATTATATAACGATGGCCGTGCCTGAAGCGCCCCTACCACCGCCAGAGCCGGTCCCAAAACCAATTGAAAAACCGAAACCAATTCCGGAGCCGAAACCAGATCCAGTAGTTACCATAACTGAGACGCCGATTACAGCGCCAACATTTACCCGAGTACCACCACCTCCACCCACGCCGCCAGCACCACCACCTCCACCACCACCGCCTCCACCACCTAAGCCGCCAGTAGTGGAACCGCCTCCGGCAATAGTAGAAGTGCCTCCATCGCCGTCGTCTCTAGAGACGTATTCGGATGATTTCGCTCAGCGAATGAAAGACACTCATTCGACGATGACAACCGTACTAGCGGCTGAACAAGACTCAATAACAGGAGCTCCTAAAATTGAAACGGAAAAACCTTCACGTAGCGGCGTCTTCTATATTGCTGGAGGAGTTACATTGCTTATGTTAGCCGGAATCAGTGCGTACGTTGCGAACACTCAGTATCTGGCCAAGATACAGGCGGTCATTTTCGCACCGTCCGTATCATCGGTGATATTCGTCGATGAGCGGGAGCAACTATCTGGTACGGGTTTGGGCCTTGCTCAGGCGATTACTCTGTCGTCTGCTCGAGCAATTTCATCTGGTGCCGTTCGACTCGTCTACATCGAGGCTGCGACCACCACCCCCGACAGTGTTTTCACCGCGCTCCGATTACCGGCGCCCAATATTCTATTGCGCAACACGAACGTAGTGGGCAGTATGGCGGGTATTGTGAATGCAGGTGGCAACCAGAGTCCGTTTTTTATACTTTCTGTTGCCACCTACAGCGAAACCTTCTCTGGCATGCTGTTGTGGGAACCTAAAATGACACTAGATTTCAAACAGATCTTCTTCCCGTATCCGTCACCAGTTTCTGCTATACCTCTTGCGACTTCAACAAAAAAAGTTACAGCTAAACCGACAATCATTCCGATCCCGACTATTTCAAGTGAGCCAATTAAATTTGTTGATGAGGTCATTGCCAATCACGATGTACGCGTATACCGCGATGCTTCCGGACGAAGTGTCATGCTGTATGGCTATTGGAATCAAAAAACGCTCGTTATTGCGCGCGACCCCGCGGCATTTGGTGAAATACTTCAGCGGCTTGCAAATTCGCGGGCGCAATAAATCCCTAAAACTAGGTGTGCTCGCTTGGCATCAATAATCTGCTATCATCCTTGCATGAAAACTGAACAGTTTAAGAAAAGACTTGAAGAAGATAAGGAGAAGCTAGAGAACGAGATGGGGAGTGTCGGCCGTAAGAATTCTCGGGTACCGGGCGATTGGGAACCCATGCCGTCGGAGACGGGTGTCGAGGCAGACCTTGCTGATCAAGCCGATATCGTTATGAGTCGTGAGAGCAACACCGCTATACTTGCGGATCTCGAGGCACGATACGATACGGTCCTCAATGCATTGGAGAGAATCGAAAAGAAAACCTACGGAAAATGCGAAGTTTGTGGCGAAGCGATAGAAGAAGCACGACTCGGAGCCGATCCGGCCGCGACGACATGCATAAAGCATCTCCAGTAAAGAACCCCGCCCAAGGGGCGGGGCATTTAGGAGCCCCTTACGTGCGGGGACCAGGGTTCTTTGCTGGACAAAGATGCGGCCTCCGCCGCGCATATTTAATTTCGGCCACTCATCCCCGCCGTCAGTGGACGGGGCGTTCTGGCCGATTCCAGTAAAAATGTTCGTACCGAAATCAAAACCTCCATCTCACACATCTCCTGTAATTCTCGCATCGGGCCACCCAAAAATCTCTCCGGATGTTTCGAAGCGGGAGACGAGTGGTCGCCAGCCGAAGAATTCTTCTATACTCTCTCCGAAAGAACGTGCACTCCCGAAACTCGGGTATGCGAAAACTCTCGCTGCTCAGCCCGTTGGATCAGGCGCCGAGATGATCATCGTCGAAGCCGATCTGACTCGCGGACTTCACTCTTTCTCAATCGTCGGTCTGGCTGACAAAGCGGTCGAAGAGGCTCGCGATAGAGTCAGTGCCGCTGTTCGCCACTCAGGTTTTAAGCCACCCAAGCAACAGAATAAGCGGATAGTTCTTTCTCTCTCGCCCGCTGATTTAAAAAAAGAAGGTTCACATTATGATCTCGCACTAGCTATTGCGTATCTCATTGCTGCCGGCGACCTCGCGCCATGCGCCGAAGAGATGTTATTCATCGGCGAGCTCGCACTTGATGGGACGGTGCGTAGTGTGCGCGGCGTCCTCTCTCAGGTGCTTGCGGCCAAACGATACGGGGTCAAAACGATATTCGTTCCACCAGGGAACTCTCGCGAAGCTCTTCTTACGGAGGGAATAACAATTTATGGACCAAAGTCTCTCGCAGAGCTTTTACAACATTTGAAAGGGGTGAAGCCGTTACCGCGTCTCGTTCGTGATCGACGAATGCTCACCGCGCCTCCCGCCCTCGATCTTTCCGACGTAAAGGGGCAGGAGAGTGCGAAACGTGCTCTTGAGATCGCTGCCGCAGGGCGCCACAACATCGTCTTTTATGGTCCGCCTGGCACAGGTAAGACGATGCTTGCTCGAGCACTCGCAGGAATCCTTCCTCCTCTCACGGACGACGATGTGCTTGAGGTAACCGCGATACACTCGACCGCTGGTCTTCTGAAGGAAGGTGAGGCGATGTATTGGCCGCCATTTCGTGCTCCGCATCACTCGATTTCGCATGTGGCAATTGTGGGCGGAGGCGCGTTCCCTAAAGCGGGCGAAGTGACACTCGCGCATAAAGGCGTTCTTTTCCTAGATGAATTTCCCGAGTTTGATTCGCGAGCACTTGAAGCTCTGCGGCAGCCGCTCGAAGATCGCATCGTCACTGTCTCGCGAGCGCGCGCAAGCGTCACGTTCCCGGCGGACTGTATGATCGTCGCAGCGATGAATCCTGCGAACACTCTCTCTGACGACTCTCGTGTGATGATGCGCGCTGCAGCGAAGCAATCACGGCGCATTTCGCGACCTATCGTTGACCGTCTCGATCTCTGGATCGAAGTGCCGCTTGTTCCACACGACACGCTCGCACATCTTGCCAACAGTGAATCCTCCAAGTTTGTGCGAGCGCGCGTTGTCGCTGCACGTACACGGGCAGAGGTGCGCACTGGTAAAAAGGGCGCAACAAACGCTGTTCTTACAGGTCGTGAGCTTGATGAGAAGAGCGGGTTCAGTGCTGCAGCGAAAGAAGCTCTTACTAATGCTGCTACGCGGCTGCATCTCTCGCCAAGGAGTTATCATCGCACTATGCGTGTTGCTCGCACTATCGCCGACCTCGCTGGCTCTAACTTAGTCACTCCGGCGTTCGTTCACGAAGCTTTGCAATATCGTCCGCGCGGATTATTCGGGTTTGAATGATACAGAGTATTTTGACTTTTGAGTAAATTATTGGTATAAGTATTTCAGAAACAGTTCAAATCAACATCTCTTTCATCTTTAATTAGAGGAGGTTAGTTATGGGAAAACGTGTTGCGAAGTTGGTTTCGGCGTTGCTTTTCGTGTTTCTCATAGCAGGATGCACCACGGTTGATTCAAAGCCTGCACCCCCGTCCGCACTACTGATCTCCGATACGAAAGAGTTCTTCGACGGGGTCTTTCACTTCGAACGGCAAGGGAAAGCCGAAGAGATCATGGAAAATATCGAAAGGTCTCAAAAAATGATCTCGAAAGGGGGGAGTGAAAAGGAAATTGAAACGTCGGTATATCAACTATACGTAAAAACTGATCAAGATCATGATCATGTGATTACTGAGTTAGAAGCGAAAACATTCTGGCAGACGTATCAAAGGCAATTCGACGCTCAGCTCGGCGCCGGACCAATTAAATTCAAGCAATAGAGCTATCAGGTAACGAAATCGCCAGCTCCTCGAAGGAGCTGGCGATTCTTTTTATAGAACATCAGTGTGGAAATGCTACTGTGGTGCGCAGATGGTACCAGCGAAACAGTTACGGAAAGGATTTGCCGCGCCACGGACTTCGAAGTGGAGGTGTGGCCCCGTCGAGTGGCCAGTCGAACCAACGTATCCAATGATTTGACCTGATGCGATGAATTGACCAGGAGAGATGATGAGGTTCCTCAAGTGCGAGTAGAGCGTTTGTGTACCATTGCTGTGTACGATAACGATATAGTTTCCGTAACCGCCATTCCAGCCACTGCTACGCGCCACGATGGCTGTACCATCTGCTGCCGCACGAATCGGTGTACCGCGCGCGCTACCGATATCGATACCATTCCATCCATGAAGACCTTGAGTAATGAGGCCACCTGGTATGGGATTGCTGTAGAAACCAAGTTGCTCGGAACCACTTCCACCGAGATAGGGTTCACGAAGAACTCCAGACGATGGTCTTACACTTGGTGCGGGTGTAGCGATCTCTCCTCCAGGGATGATGATGACTGAGCCAAGCGCAAGATTTTCGGCTGGGTCAAGACCATTATATTGTGCGATTTCTCCCGCATCAGCGCCATATTTCTTCGCGAGCGATTTTAGAGTGTCGCCTTTGACCACGGTGCGTTCGATACCGGAAACAGGAAGGATGACAAGAATATCGTTCGGGTGCACATCGCGGATATTTTTCAGGTTGTTTGCCCAAATAATCGTATTTACAGAAACGCCAAACATACCAGCGATCTCCGATAGTGTGTCACCCGGGCGTACCACGTAGACCGAGATGCGGTCGGGCGGCGGGGTGTTTGCAATATCAGTTATCGTGCCAGAAGGTCCGCCTTGGGCGATGAGTGCGTTACCGCTATGTATCTGACGATCGTTAAGACCTTTGTTCGGGTTGGGGTCGATATTCGTGGCGGCCGCGAGTACAGGAGTTGTTGAGTCAGGGACAGGTGTATTTGCCGCTGCGTCTACATTTATAAAAAATGACCAAAATGCGTGTGCGCGGTTTGGCATGGAGGCGGTAGCGAACATGATAATCACGAACCCAGCGACGAGTAGCGTGCATTGTTCGAGAATTCTGTATGTATCCGGTTTCGTGTCTTTCGGCAGCGAAGCGGGAAGTTTTTTATGTAATTCCATAGGTAAACAAGGGGAACGTGGTGGGTCTGCTCATACAAAAATGGCTCATATACCAAGTACATAAGCCATTTCTTGAATACATCCGTATCAGTCGATATAAAGAGTATAGCTGAGCAGGATTGAGAGTCAACCACCCAGTCTGATACCTGGGGAGAGCGATTTGTGCGCTATATTCGAAGAGTGAACTATCTAGAAGGCTTAAATGAAGCACAGAAGCGGGCGGTACTAGCATTGGACGGCCCGCTGTCGGTACTCGCTGGTGCCGGAAGCGGGAAAACGCGCGTACTCACGACGCGTATCTACCACCTTGTCCGCGAAGGAGTCAGAGCGGAGCAAATTCTCGCGGTCACCTTCACCAATAAAGCGGCTCGCGAGATGCGCGCACGAGTCCGCACAATGCTCGGTGACGAAAATGTTGTTCCTTTCATCGCTACTTTCCACGGTCTTGGTCGAGAGCTCCTGGAGAGTTATGGGAAGGTGATCGGGATACCACGTTTCTTCAGCGTCTACGATCGCGATGATTCGGAAAAAGCTATTGCGGTAGCGCTCAAAGCGCTTGATGTTGAAACGAAAGAACTGTCTCCTCGAGCGGTCTTGGGTCGCATCTCGCGCGCAAAAGGCGAAGGCATGCGTGCCGCGGAATTCTATGAAAAGCACGCACGGAGCGGCTTCGGTGCGCGCATCGCCGCGGAAGCATGGCTTCGTTATGAGAAGACTCTTGCGGCAGAGAAGGCTCTCGACTTCGATGATCTCATCGCACTTCCGGTGCGTATGCTTGAAGAACACGCTGATGTTCGTGCGCTCGCACAGGATCGCTGGCGCTATGTTCATATTGACGAATACCAGGATACGAATGAGTTGCAGGAGCGACTTGCCGGTCTTCTTGCAGAAAAACACAAGAATCTTTTTGTTGTCGGGGACGGAGACCAGTCAATTTACGGATGGCGTGGTGCGAAAATGGAGAATATTTTAAATTTTGAAAAGAAATATCCGAATGCGCAGACTATTATTCTTGAACGCAATTATCGTTCGACGAAGAATCTGGTGGATGCTGCGAACGCGGTTATTGAAAAGAATAAGAATCGCAAGGAAAGATACTCAACTACCGAGCGTGTGGCGGGGGAGCCTATCGTCGTCCATATGGCACGGAGCGCCGAGGATGAAGCACGCTGGATTGCTCTCAAAATACGTGAACTAATGAAAAACGGAACGAAACCTGAAGAGGTCGCGATACTCTTCCGGACCAATTTCCAGTCGAGGGCGCTCGAGGAAGGACTATTGCACGCCGGGATACCCTACAAACTACTTGGTACGCATTTCTTTGCACGTAAGGAGGTGAAGGACGCCCTCGCATGGATACGTCTTGCGATGGAGCCGTCGCGCGAGGTTGATAAATTGCGCGCGGCGGCGGCGCCGCCGCGCGGGATCGGGAAAGTGACTCTCGGGAAGCTCGCGGCAGGACAGCGCTCGATTCTGCGTGCCGGTGAACTCGCGAAAGTTGAACAATTTGAGCTCGTCATTAACGAACTCTCACAAGCAGCATCCTTTCTGACCTCGTCTGCTTTCGTACGTCTCGTTATCGAGAAGAGTGGCATGCGGCGAGCTCTTTTCGAAGAGGGGAGTGCGGAAGATCGTGAACGTTTCGAGAACGTCGAGGAGCTCGCTTCGGTGGCCACGCGGCATGATCAGGTTGTCGGCAAAGAAAGTATTGCGGAATTTCTCGCCGAATCCGCGCTTGCGGGTGATCAAGATGAGTTGGATCAGGGCGAGAAGACGGGCGTCACACTCATGACTGTCCACGCGGCGAAGGGTCTCGAGTTCGGCACGGTTTTCGTCGGCGGTATGGAGGAAGGACTGTTTCCGCATCAGGGTATGGGCGGAGAAAAAGATCGCGATGAGGAAGAAGAACGAAGACTTTTCTATGTCGCGATAACACGTGCAAAGGAGCGATTGTTCCTCACGCTTGCTCGCGTTCGAAAAATCTACGGCACTGATACTGCTGCGGAACCTTCCTCATTTCTTGCCGACATCGACAATTCGCTCGTGCTCCTTGATGAGATTGAAGATCACGATATTTTTTATTGAAGCGATCATTGATGTATAATCGCTCCCATGGCGTTTTCCGAACAAATAACAATCATAAAAATTCTCCTTTTTATTTCAGGGTTTGCGATACTCTCTCTTGAGATTTTGGGAATTCGGATTCTAGCGCCTTTTGTGGGCACGACAGCGCCAGTATGGGCTGCGATCATCGGTGTTCCGCTCCTCGGGAGCGCGGTAGGGTATTACGGCGGAGGTGTGCTTGCAGACCGCATGCAAAAAAAGGAGATATTTTTGTGGCTTGCGGCTGGTGCGAGTTTATTTATTATCCTCATCCCAACATTGCGTAGTGTCATGAGCCTGGTTGCGCTGTATGTTTCTTACGGTGTTGGCGCACTTATCGGCTCAATGCTTTTACTTTTTATACCCGTCGTGTTCCTCAGTGCTCTTATTACCTACAGCATCCGGGTATTTGTGAAAAACCTTGACACGATCGGGCAAGTGCATGGTGATTTGTATTCACTTGCGACCATCGGCAGCGTTGTCGGAGTTTTCGGCACAAGCTATATTCTCGTGCCGCTTTTCACCATCCCCCATGTTCTCTATGGTCTGGGTGCGAGTATTTTCCTGCTTGGTATATCCATCTCCCTTTCCTTTCCCTTGGCATGGGTACGTTTTGTTCCTAAAACGAGTGCAAATTAACAAAGGTGCTCGCGTAGTAGTCGGTGGGAGCAAAGTCGTCACTCAAAATCGGGGTAGCAGGGTCAATTTCCCCAAACCATTGGTGGGTCAATTGCTCGTTAATTTCTTTGTCGTCGCTCGGTGAGGTACGAATCGTCTCTTTGTTTTTAAATGCCACCAGAATAATATTCTGAACGCCTGTAAGATTATATGGAGAGGAAACAGCATAGGCTCGTACCTCGGGGAACACTGCTTGATATGTCTTTAATTCCGCCTGGAAAAATTTGCTGTAGTCTCCCGTCAAAGCTGCAGGGACGTTTGCAACAATAACGCCATTATCGTTTAACATGGCAAAAAGTTTTTTTGTCGCTTCAATAGTCGCAAGTTGAAATGGCACACCGTAGAAACTACGAAATGCATCCAAATAGATGATGTCATACGTGTCTTTTGAGTGATTTAAGTACGTTCGTCCATCCTCATGGAAAATCCGTAGTCGGGGGTCCTGACGATTTAAATGAAAATATTTTTCTGCAATCGCCGTTGTTCGCGGATCTATTTCTACGACATCAAGCGCCTCAGTTTGCTCATAGCCATCGAGCAGAAATTCGTCAAAATGACCGTTGCCGTTATCGCGGTGTAGCATCGGATATAACACGTCGCCTTCTTGTACTGGGCGATCGAGAGGGACAGTGACGTCTTTATTTTTCCCAGTAATGAGCGCACTTTTCCCGATGATTGCGCGAGGACGTTGCAGGTATTCTTTGAGCGGTATATCGGCGCTGATGACTCGACCCGGCGTCCCATCACTTTTTGTTTCATGGACATGCACATAGCCTTTAGGGTCTTGAAATCCCGTATCTAAAATATCCGCCTCTTGTACTACGACGTGGTCTCCGGGTATTTGATTGTTCGCTTCAAGATGATTGAGCGAGCCCTCCATTTGTCGGCCTACTGGTTCGCTCTTTGATTTGTATACGAGTGTTCGCTCCTCCTCTCTCTTCGCGGGATCGTATGAAAATAAAATCGGAAGCGTAATGGTCTTACTATTGTGGTACATGTTCCCTGCAAGTTCCCAGACCTTCTCAGTGTCGTATAGCGGCGTATCGGTGAGGAAATAGTTTGCATACGAGTATGCTCCTCCACCAACGAGCAGTGCGCGTTTTGCTGCGGGATTAAAATGTCCTCCGAGGCGGTTATAATGTGCATACGCAAATACCAACTCATTGCTATCAAGGTACGAGGCCGAATGAATTTCGCCGTTGACGAGCATAAATCGGAGCGGTTTCTTTGATGTTAGTTCGGTACCCTCATATACCTGTAGACGGCTAAAGATACTTGTTTTATCTTCAAGTTTTTTCCACTCATGCATGTCGCTTTTGATTCTTCCGTCAGAAAAAATAGGGTTTTTTGAAACGACGAAATCCGGTGGGGTAAATCCGAGCAGTAGTATGCAAGAGAGAATTATCGCGCTTATGCCATATTGCGGGCGCATTTTCAACAACATCGCTCCGATTATTAATATTGTCACGATACATACGAGGGCCACTCCATATTGGAAGCGAGGAAGAATAAAAAAACCTATCAGAAATGTTCCGAAAATACTCCCGACCGCAGAGAGTCCGTACAGGACACCGCTTGATTTCCCCGATATCAAGACTCCGCGCACATGAATTTTTATAAGGTGAGGCAACACCATACCTAGTACGACGCATGGAAATCCAAAAAGTACCGCTGCCGTGAAAAAAGATCCCAATGAGTTTGTAGAAATTACCCAGCCTATAGCGCTTCCAATGGCTCCTCTCCAGGGGAACACGAGACCTACCCAGAGCGCGCTTATACAGAGCATATTCGCAATTCCGCGTTCACCCGTTAAGATTCCCTCGAGATGTTTCGGTGGACGAGTGTCTGCCCATGTTCCGCCCAAGCGATATCCGATCGCCAAACTTATCAAGATAACTCCTATAAGGTTGGTGCTTATGAGAAGTGCCGTGCCAAAATAAGGAGCAAGTATTCCCAAACCAATGACCTCAAGTGCCATAATTGCGAGACTGCTCGCAAAGGTCGCATAGTACACAGGAAAGTCACGAGACATGATGGCATCATACCAATAAATGTCGGACTAGACTCTCTATAGAGTTACGAATGGTATAGTGGCCTCGCGACACTCCGACATAAAATGACTCATGCAAAGAAATCTCTTGGGCAAAATTTCTTGATGCATGCACGCATTGCGGAGCGCATTGCTCTAGCCGCGAAGCTCTCGTCGGAAACGGTTGTTTTTGAAATAGGGCCAGGAACGGGGATGCTCACACGAGAACTCTTGAAGCTTTCCAGGAAGGTAATCGCGCTTGAGGCGGATTATGAACTTTTTATAAAGTTACAAACTACTTTTGCATCTGAAATTGCGGAACATCGACTAGAACTGACTCATGGCGACATCCGTACATTCGATATCTCGTCGCTCCCAAAGGGTTATGCGCTTGTCGCGAACATCCCGTATTACCTTACCGGGGAAATATTTCGTATGTTTCTCGAAGCAGATAATCAGCCGAGCACGATGACGCTCCTTGTGCAGAAGGAAGTTGCCGAGCGTATCGCTCTATCAAAGAAGGAGAGCGTTTTGTCCCTCTCGGTAAAGGCGTATGGCACGCCGAAACGCGAGTTCGTCGTTCCTCGCGGAGCATTCGTACCTGCACCCAAGGTAGATTCCGCAGTGCTCACGGTGCGTGACATTTCGCGGAAGAATTTTTCGACACGTGAACGAGAATCACGGTTTTTCGCGCTTGTTCGAGCCGGATTTGCCCACAAACGCAAATTTGTACGGAAGAATCTTGCCGAATTCGGTCTCGCGAACACCAGTCTTCCTGAAAAATCACGTGCCGAAGATTTGTCGCTTTCGGCGTGGCTCGACCTTATACGCACGTAAGCCCGCAAAGCCGGTCTTACTACCTGTACTCGCTCTAAAGAATGACATACGTAAAACTTGCCTCCTGCTCTCACTCAGAAACAATGAAATAAGAATCTCATTATTTCTCTCGCTCGTTTGGTAGTAGGAATCCCATTCTTTTCTCGCTTGCTTGGTAGTAATACACTTTTATATACATACAGCCACTTCTTTTCTCACTGAGACTGCTATACTTAAAAGCAATTCTATGAAGGAAAGAATTCTAGGGAATTTGCGTACACTCATAGCAACTCTTTTCTCGATAGTTCTTGTCGCTGGCGTGTATATGATTGCGCGCGGTGTCGAGTCTCCGTCGCGCGTGCAGGCATCAACTGAGTCTGCGCTTCTGCAAGCCATTGCGAAGAAAGATTCGGACGGCGACGGTCTCTCTGATTGGGAGGAAGTGCTCTATGGTACCAATCCTCATGCCGTCGATACTCTTAAGCTCGGCATGACCGATGGCGAGGCGGTCGCCCATGGTCTCATTGTACCGATATCGGTTGCTGATATTCCAGCCCCCCCATCATCTTCAAATGTTTCAGACGGCCTGCCTCCCGCTCCCGCAGAAGGGACGCTCACGGTTGCTTTCGCAAAGACTTTCTTTACGCTCTTCGTCAAAGCAAAGCAGGCGAGCGGCGGCGCAGATCTGTCTGAAAGCGAAATGGACGATGTTGCCAGTCAAGCGTTGGATTCGCTTGGAACGGCGTTAGATACCGCACCCGATTTCAAATCGGCAAAAGATATCACAGTTTCGGGCTTTGGCGCAGATGCTCTCAAGGCATTTGCAGTGAATGCAGAAGCAGTGCTTATGAGTAAAGGAACTAACTCAACAAAGAGCGAACTGTTGTATCTGAAAGACGCAGTTGAGAACAATGACACGACCGCATTTCCATACATATCCTCAATCTCGAAAATGTATAGAGATTCAGCCTCTGGGCTCGCAGCTATTTCAGTCCCTGTAGAGCTTGTCGTAGACGATCTCGCAATTATCAATGCAATGATGCGAATAAGTGAAATCACCGCTGACTTCTCGCATGTGAATGACGATCCTCTGACAACCGTTCTTGCCTTAAAGCAGTATCCTGCGGCAGTACTTGCACTCGGCAACGCGTTTATACACATTGGCACCATATACGCAACGGCAGGTATTTCTCTATCTCAAGGCATTCCAGGAGCCTCATTTGTGAATCTTGTATCGGACACTATGGCGATTCAGCAAGCCAACAAAAAACCATGATTCCTCGGCCCATTACTTCCACAGTCGCCACACTCCTCATGATCGTACTTATAGGGCCTTCAACATTTTTCATTGCACCCGAGCGTGCACATGCGATACCTGTTGCGGACGTCGCCAACACGGCGCAGAACACGATTACTGCTATTCAAACATCTCTTTCAGCCGTCTCGTCATTTACTCAGCAAGCTGCGCTTATCGCGCTTCAAATCAACGCATATGTTCTTCAGCCGCTCGCCTTTGTCCTATCTGGAAATCTATTGAAAGCGATGACCGCCGGCACGATAGCATTCGTGATTGGCAAGGCTAATGGCACGGGTGTCCCACAATTTGTTGCAGATATACAGACTTCTCTGCAAACGGTGTCAGACTCGCATACTCTCTCGTATTTTGATCAGTACATACGCAGTTCACAGTCACCCTATGCCGGCTCGATCATATCTGCTCTCAGTAAAGAATATTTAAATAAAACGAGCCTCGCGGGGTTTTGGGCTCAAAATATGGACACGCTCCGTCGAACATCTCCGAATATTACGGGGTATCTCAACGGGAACTGGGCTTTTGGTGGCGTGGGAGCATGGTTCGCGCTTACGACCCAAAATCAAAATAATCCCTATATGCTTTATCCGGGTGCACAGGGTCAGCTTGCCGCTCTTATTGGCTCGGGAGCGGGAGGCGCTACGGGCGCGCGTCTCGCGGACTTGGCTCACGGCGGCGGCTTCGTATCGTGGTGTGGCAGTAGTGATGGGTTCCTCGGGTCAATGTCGACAGGCGCTCTTTCCGGAGCGAATGCCGCTGCGGTCGATCAGGCCGCTAACGACGCTTACGATCAGGCATATAATGCCGCTATTGCCGCCGGAAATGAGTCTGGAGCCGTGCAACTTGCCACTGATGCCGCTGCCACTGCAAAGGCCGACGCCTTTAATCGTGCCAAGGCAGCGAATGCCGGTAACACTGCTCTCGGCGTTAGTCCTGGAGATCCGTGTACAAATGCGGACGGAACCACGGGTACCATCAAGACGCCTGGCTCGGTCATTGTCGCAGGCCTTAATAAAGCTCTCGGTGGGCAACAAGACAATGTCGTTCGTATGGGTAATGTCGGTCCTCAAATCAATAAGATTTTATCGAACATAGGAGAAGTGTTGAAGACTGTACAATTCGCATCACAAATTCTTGGCGGTCCCGGCTCAGGTGGTCTGCTTGGTGTCGACACTCCAAGTGCAGGGCAGACGAGGTCCGGACTTCAACAATATGCGAATTCTTCCGGTAACTTGGGTTCTACCAATTCCGACGTATTTAAAGATACAGCTAAATTAGCGTTTGCTGGCTCTGATATGCTCGATCGTATTGCGAAATTTGAACCGGCTATAAATACCATTCGTAATGCGGGGAATACAGCATTAACGAATGTTAGGTCACTTATTACTTACTGTGTTGCCCAGCAACAAATTGCATCAAGTACCTTGGCGAGTGGTAACCCAACAGACCTTACGAGTCTGAATAATTTTATAAGCGCTAGTACTGCTCAAATAATTGCTGCGCAGATTGCACTCGAAACACAAATCACTCCAACCGTCTCCAGAACAGATATTGCTTCTACGACAATCTTGACTGCTCGCGCAATGGTGCAGAAAGTACAGACTGAGCTTAACTCAGGGGAGGAAGGGAATGTCGCACTGTATTCAGCCGACCTTGAGGCTCTTCAGAAAATGCCGCCTTCTTCCGAGGATGTTGTCATTGCGCAAGCTGATGTGCGAATACCTCCAGAAACGACTGTGACAGCAAGTCCTCCTGGCTCGCTTAATGTTTCTGGGATTAACCTTGTCGAGCGGCTGAATCTCATCAGCGCAAATGCTTTGGCGTTGCGTCCAGTCTGTACTGCTCCTGTATCCAGGCTCAGTCTTTAATTATGCGACATTTCCTAAATGGTTTCTTCATCGCTCTCGCACTCGTCATAAGCGCATCAAGTGTGCACGCCCCCGTCGCGTATGCACAAGCTCTCGTTCCGTCGCAAGCTCCATTTTTTACTCCGCCTGTTGCGGCACCGCTTTTAAATGCAGGTTCTGCGCCTACCGCTGTCGATTCTGTCATTGCTGCTCCTGTTTCAGATGGTGTTTCAGAAAAAATCCCAACTTCTTTCGCAAATAAAGAAATGGCCGCCGGTATGAATGGCGTCATGAGCATGATCATGAGCCTCTTCGCGTGGCTACTCGGCGTCGCGATGCTCACCCTCGACTACGCAGTGTATTACACCGTTGTTACGATGGGGAATTATGTGCAAAATCTCAGTGCCGTCGGTGTCACGTGGCGCATCCTGCGTGATATCGGCAACATCTTGCTCATATTCGGTTTTCTCGCTGTCGGTATTACGACCATATTGAACGTGGATTGGTACGGCGGTGGCAAGAAATTCCTCCCGATGCTGCTCGTCTCCGCTGTGTTTATGAACTTCTCACTCTTCGCGACCGAGGCCCTGATTGATACGGGCAATTTATTTGCTACGCAGTTCTATACGCAGATCAAAGGAGGTACTTTGCCATCATCGTCGTATACGGGGAATACGACTTTTATGAGTCAGATTGAAAATGAAGGTGTTTCAAACAAAATAATGTCCCAGTTAGGTCTGCAGACTATTTACGGTAATGCGAGGACCAATACCGACATATTCAAAGGCAGCAACCCCATGCTCGTGGGCTTCATGGGTATCTTAATTTTCATTACGACAGCATTCGTGATGTTCTCACTCGCATTCATACTCATCGCGCGTTTCGTCACGCTTCTTTTCCTCATCATCATATCTCCGATAGGCTTTGCGGGGTGGGCGGTACCGCAGTTAAAGAGTACTTCGAAATGGTGGTGGGACATGCTGGTGCAACAGACTCTCACTGCGCCAATCCTACTTCTCTTGCTCTATATAGCTCTCGCTATCATCACTGACGCGCAATTTCTCACAGGATTTGGCAAGACAACGGCTGGGTCGTGGACCGGGTTTATAGAGAACGCAAACCTCACCGGGTTTGCAGGGGTGCTGCTCTCTTTCCTGGTCGCGATGGGCCTCCTTCTTGCGGTCACGTACTTCTCAAAAAAATTAGGCGCGATGGGCGGAGAGTGGGCGATGAAAACCGCAGGAAAGCTGTCCTTCGGTCTCACTGCAGCAGGGATGCGTTATTCTGCCGGGTTGGGGCTCAATGCCGCGTCCAAGAGATTCAGTTCGAGTGGCTATGCTCTCCGCAATCCATTGGTCGGTCGTACGGTTGGTGGGGCGCTTAATTATGGCGCAAAAGCGAGTTTCGATGTGCGGGGCACGGGTGCGCTGAAGAATTTTGGCTCGAGTGGTATTAATGCCGGTGAAGCGCAGAAGGGTGGGTATCGTGGCGAACAAGACAAATCAGTCAAAGCCCATCAGGACTATGTTAAATCTGTAGGCGATGCCATTGATGAAAGGAAGTCAAACGAGGTAGTACAGGTGATGAAAACACGTTCAGAAGCGGAGAAAGTCGTCTCAGATGAAAAAGCTAAATTCACCTCAAGTGGAGGCGCAGACTTTGAAAAGAAGATTAAGGAGCAAGAAAATATAGTTAAAAGTTTTGAGGAAGAAAAAAAGAACAATGCAAAGTCCACCATTATTGGTCCGGAGAGAGACAGGAGAGATCAGGCGACCGAGCAGAAACTTACTTCTGCGCGTCTAGATCTCAAGACAATTAAAGAGACTCATGAGACAGCGAAAAAGTCGCTCAATGCCGCAGAGGAAAACCTTAACAAAAATATAAAAAATGAGAACGAGGTGGTCGGTAGTATTTCGAAAGAAAAGAAAGCAGCTCAAGTAGCTTACGCGGGGAGTCTTAAGGGATCCTTGTTAAATACTCTTGTGTTTGGCTCTGGCGGATCGATTGCAGGGAGAAAGATTATCAAGGAAGCCTTGAAGAAGGAGGATAAATTGAAGAAAATTAAAGAACTTCTTGAAGAACCAAAGGAGGAAGAGAAGGGAAAGGAGCAAAAGAAGGAAAAACCTGAGGAAAAGCCAGTAGAGAAAGCACACTAATCGATGCACCTATGAACCAAGACCACTCAGAACTCACTCTCGAGAAAAGCGTCAGAGAAGTGATGCGAACTTTGCCGCCGGCCATACGCACCTATCTTTCACAAGGTACGTACACTTCGGTCGCGAAAAGTTTGATAACTAAATACGCTCTTCGCATTGACCAGGGAGGTATTCTTGAGCGAGAAATAATGTTGCTGCTTATGGGTATTGAGAACCCAGACGAATTTACTCAATCGCTCGCTGAAGAGGCGAAGCTCGACAAAAAGACAATCGAAGGTATTTCGCAGGACATAAATACACAAATTTTCATGCCGTTACAAGAAGGGATGAAGGGCGGAGTGACGACCGCACCAGATTCATCAACATCAGTACTGGTGCATCCTCGCGTGAAAAATATGATATCGCGACCAGCAACTCAAGCGATATTTCCTGCGACAGTATCTCTCCATGGAAATATTTCCCACTCGATACAGCCCGTACGTCCGTCTGTCTCTAGTGTGCCACCAGTGCATTCTCCCATGATTGCAGCTCCGAAGCCGAAAGATAATGCAAAATTACTCGAAGATCATGAGGAACCGCACATCGAATTTAATAAGGCTCCAACATCTTCGATTTTGCCGCCTGCCATGCCTCCTCTCGTTCCAAAAGTTAAAATCTTCACCCCAGTATTTCAACCAGGACCTACTATTCCCGCACCTGTCGTTCCCAAGATGCAATCATCCGCGATGTCTTTTGCTACGCGACCCCAGCAAGGAATCAATCATATTGTTCCCTCAACACAAAATGTATTTATCGCCCATAAAGAAAAACCAAATGTTTCGACATTTCAGTCAAAACCAATTCCCCCTGCCGATCGACCATCATTCATTCTGCCTCCCAAAGTTCAGCCGAATGCTTTTGGAGGCTCTCGACAGGGCGGTGAAGCGTTAGGCGCAGCGCCAATTACTCAGATTCCCGCCAGCGTTCCACAGAAACCGCTTACTCCTAATCGTCCTTCCTCAGCAACGGGAACCATATCGTTACAAGACGCACCATTACCTCCGAATGCAGGACCTGCGAGACACTACTCCGCTGACCCGTATCGCGAGCCGTTCGATGAGAAGTAAAACAGGTCGTGTCACCATCCCCGCAGCAGAGCTGACGAGGCATTGGCGCACGACCGCCCGGGTGTTTTTCTGGACAAAGATGCGGCCTCCGCCGCGCATATTTAATTTCGGCCATTCATCCCCGCCGCAAAGCGGACGGGGCGTTCTGGCCGACTCCAGTAAGAAAATATAGCCGCTATAGAGTTGCATTCCACGCGTTATTCCTTTATATTGCACCTGACCCACCTCGGGTCTTCTTTTATCTCACATGGCAACAATCAATCAACTCTCCAAGAGAGGCCGCAAGGATCGGTCACGCAAAACGACCGTACCCGCCCTTGCGCGTGGTTTTAATGCACTCAAAAATCGCCCGACCTACTACTCTTCGCCTTTCAAGCGTGGTGTCTGTACGAAGGTGACCACCAAGACTCCGAGGAAGCCGAACTCCGCTATTCGCAAAATCGCTCGCGTGCGCCTCACGAACGGCATGGAGGTAACCGCCTATATTCCGGGAGAGGGACACAACCTCCAAGAGCACTCGGTCGTGTTGCTTCGTGGCGGCCGTGTGAAGGACATCGGCGTTCAATACACTGTCGTACGCGGAAAGCTCGACACGAGTGGTCTCGAGAAGCGTCGTCGTTCTCGCTCGCGTTACGGCGCGAAACGCCCTTCCGCTAAATAGTTATGCGTCGCCCTCTTAAAAAGAAGCGTGTCTGGCGTGCCGACCTCAAGTACGGGTCGGAGACGCTCACTCGTTTTATCAATGCGGTCATGTGGGACGGCAAGAAGGATACTGCGCGTGCGGTCGTCTACGATGCACTCGCGGCGATAGAAAAGGATGGCGCGAACCCTCTCGAAACTTTCGAAGCGGCGCTTCGCAACGTCTCTCCTTTGATGGAAGTCCGCTCTCGCCGCGTCGGTGGCGCAAACTATCAGGTGCCACGTGAAGTACCACAGAGTCGCCGTCTCGCGCTCTCATTCCGTTGGCTTATCAATGCCGCTCGTGCGAAGAAGGGCAAGCCGATGGCTGAGAAGCTTGCTGCAGAATTTCTCCTCGCTGCCAAGAACGAGGGCGACGCTATCAAGAAGAAGGACGAGATGCATCGTATGGCTGACGCCAACAAGGCTTTTGCTCACTTCGCGTGGTAAGCCGTCGGAACGGCTTACGACACCCCTTCGGGTGCGACGAAGCGTCGTCTGCGCTCGCTCGAGAAAATGAGATGAGAATTTCATTTTCATCTAATTTTCATCTCACTCGCTTGGTAGTAAGTCGCAGAACCAAGCTTTCCTTTTTCTCGTGTTTCGGCTATTCTCTACGTAACGCTACTCCCCTTCGGGAGTCCCGCTGCGGGAGGCGCTTTTATTTTTTATCATAATTTATGAATCGCGATTATCCATTGGTGAAAGTTCGTAACTTCGGCATCATCGCACATATCGACGCAGGGAAGACGACCACGTCTGAACGCGTCCTTTTCTACACGGGTTCCCAACACAAGATTGGCGAGGTGCATGAGGGCGATACGACGACCGACTGGATGGAGCAGGAGCGCGAACGTGGCATCACCATCACCTCTGCCGCAATCACCTGTTTCTGGGTGAAAACGAACGAGAAAGACAAAGTGGATCCTGCCAAAAAGTATCGTTTCAATGTCATTGATACGCCAGGCCACATCGATTTCACTGCAGAAGTGAAGCGTTCAATGCGCGTACTTGACGGCGCCATCGTTGTCTTCGACGGCGTTTCCGGCGTTGAACCTCAGTCCGAGACCAATTGGCGCTATGCCGACGAAGCACAAGTGCCGCGTGTCTGTTTCATCAACAAGCTCGATCGTACCGGAGCCTCTTTTGAACGTTCCTACGCTTCTATTCTCGATAGACTTTCGCCAAAAGCTATCCGTATGCAGATCCCTATCGGTGAAGAGTCAGCACACGAAGGAATGGTGGATCTTCTTTCGATGAAGTCGTACAGCTTCTCGGGGAACATGGGTCAGGAAGTAATTGAGGGTGAAGTCCCTGCGGCCCTTATTGAGGATGCGAAAAAATATCGCGCTGCTCTTATTGAACGCATTGTCGAGCAGGATGATGCAGCAATGGGTGCCTACCTCGAAGGGAAGGAGCCAAGCTTGGATGAATTGAAAGCAATTTTACGCAAAGCGGTCATCGGGAATGAGATATTCCCAGTTTATTGCGGAAGCGCGCTCAAGAATAAAGGTGTGCAGCTTGTACTCGATGCTGTCGTCGACTATTTGCCATCACCGCTCGATCTTCCACCTACGACCGGCAAGAACCCGAAGACTGGCGAACCCATTGAGCGCCATGCTTCAGATGAGGAGCCATTTTGCGCGCTCGCTTTCAAACTTCAGACCGATCCTTTCGTCGGTGCTCTGACCTTCTTCCGCGTCTATTCAGGCACACTCACTGCCGGTTCCTACGTTTATAATTCGACCACAGGCTCTAAAGAGCGCGTCGGTCGCATCGTGCGTTTGCAAGCGAATAAGCGCGAAGAAGTAGAGAAAGTATTTACCGGTGAAATCGCGGCTGCCGTGGGCCTCAAAGATACGAAGACATCACATACGCTCTGCGATGAAGAGAGTCCTATTGTGCTTGAAGAGATCAAGTTCCCAGAACCGGTGGTTTCGCTTCGCATCGAACCGAAGACCAAGGCCGATCAAGAGAAAATGGGTGTTGCGCTGCGCAAGCTCGCAGACGAAGATCCGACGTTCCGCATTAAGACCGATGAAGAGACAGGCGAGACTATCATCTCCGGCATGGGTGAACTGCACCTCGAAATCCTCGTCGACCGTATGAAGCGCGAATTCAACGTTGTTGCAGATGTGGGGAAGCCACAAGTGGCGTATCGCGAGACTATTCTCGGCTCTTCCGAGGCCGAAGGTAAATACATCAAGCAGACAGGTGGTCGCGGCCAGTACGGTCACGTGAAAATTAAGATGAAGAAGATGGAACCGGTTGTGGAAGGCGCGAAAATCTCCAAGAACGTCACACGCGAAGATCATTTCGAATTCATCAATAATATTAAAGGCGGTGCGATTCCACATGAATTTATCCCGGCGGTTGAGAAGGGTATGCGCGAAGCGATGGCACGCGGATTTCTCGCCGGCTTCCCGATGGTCGACATCTCGGTCGACCTCTATGACGGCTCCTACCACGATGTGGATTCTTCAGAAATCGCGTTTAAGATTGCCGCATCGATGGCCTTTAAGGATGCGGCGCAAAGGGCTAAGCCAGTTATCCTCGAGCCGGTCATGCGCATTGAAGTCGTCGTGCCGGATAAGTTCATGGGCGACATCACCGGCAACCTCTCGGGTAAGCGCGCGCAAATCGAGGGTATGGAAGAACGCGGTATGAATAAAGTGGTAAATGCCAAAGTGCCACTCTCCGAAATGTTCGGCTACACGACGACGCTCCGTTCAATGACCGAGGGCCGCGGAAGTATGACTATGGAATTCGATCACTACGACACCGTGCCGAAGAACGTAGCAGACGACATCATCGCAAGCCGGAAATAGTTTTTAGAAGAAAAACACACGCGGTCGGGCGAAGCCCGACCGCGTGTGTTTTGTGGTATAATCTACATATGAACCCAACGCTTGAAGAAATCTCAGAAAAAGCGCGACCAGTATTTAAAAAATACGGAGTAAAACGCGCACGCATCTTCGGCTCGTACGCTCGCGGTGAAGCACGTCCCGACAGCGATGTGGATTTTCTTGTAGCATGTCCGGACAACGCGTCGCTATGGGATTTCATTGGTCTACATCAGGACCTTGCTGAAAGTCTAAATCGGGAGGTGGATGTTGTTTCGGAAGGCAATGTCATCCCTTATTTCCGCGAGTCGATATATCGTGATTTACAACCGCTTTATGAAGAATGACTCTGCGTACCTACGGCTTATGCTTGATGCGTTCGGCATGTTGCGTGAGTTTACGACTGGGATCGATGAACAATTCTTTCTGAAAGACAGAAAAACGCAAAGTGCTGTCATTATGCAGCTTGAAGTAATCGGTCAAATGGCAAAGAAAGTATCCGATGAGACTCGCACGGAGATTGATGTGCCGTGGAAGAAGATGGCAGGCATGCGCGACTGGGCAGCTCACGACTACTTCAGTCTCGAAATCCCTCGTGTCTGGACAACGGCGACAACAGAAGCTCCTGAAGCTGAAAAGATTATTCGCGCCTATGTTGATGCGACATTTCCGCTGTCCTCGGCTGGCAGTGAAAGTTAGGACATCGGATGTCCTAAAAGCGCGCGCAAATCGAGGGTATGGAAGAACGCGGTATGAATAAAGTGGTAAATGCCAAAGTGCCACTCTCCGAAATGTTCGGCTACACGACGACGCTCCGTTCAATGACCGAGGGCCGCGGAAGTATGACTATGGAATTCGATCACTACGACACCGTGCCGAAGAACGTAGCAGACGACATCATCGCTTCAAGAAAATAATTAATATAATTGACTATCAACAACGGCCGTCCGAGAGGGCGGCCGTTTGTGTTACTCTTGCACATATACTCGTAATCTGACTTCTTAATGCCTAACGAACAGTTGATTGCTCATATTCGTACTCAGTTTGCTAGCGGAGTAGATAAGACCACTCTCATACAACAGTTGCTTACTGCTGGTTGGAAAGTGGAAGATATTAATGCCGCTATCGCAGTCGTCGATTCAGCAGCAGGCACAAATATTCCATCAGTACCTCAAGTACCGCGACCGCAAAATATTTCAGTACCAATCGTTCAGACAGTAAAATATGCAGGCTTTTGGGTACGAGTTGCAGCTTGGTTCGTTGATGCTCTTTTAGTGGGACTACCTCTAGGCATCATGTCTCGAGTCCTTGGAGGCACAATCTACGTATCTATTTTCGCAATGATTGCTGTCTGGGGCTATATTCTTTTCATGGTTACAAAATACCAAGCAACGCTTGGGAAGATGGCTGTCGGTTTACTCATACAAGGCTCCAATGGAGAAAAAATAGGCTTTGGGAGAGTATTTATGCGAGAAATTATCGGGAAAATCCTTTCGTCGCTTGTTCTCTTGATCGGCTATCTAATGGTCGCTTGGACAGGGAAGAAGCAGGGACTCCACGATAAGATTGCTGGTACGGTTGTCATTGAAAAGGACCCGAACAAATCAAAGACCGGTTGGGTAGTGTTTGCGGTACTGGCGGTACCAGCGCTTCTTATAATTGTTTTAGCCATCTCGACTTTATTAGTCGAGGGCGGGTACATAAAAGCAAACGGCTCAATGAATCAAGGGGACCTATGGGTTTTCCAAGCGGTCAGTGGACAAGTCTCCGATTTTCAATTGATAGAACAGCCGAACGGATATACAGCGATTCTTTATGAAGTGAACGGCAATCCAAATGCTAGCGTGTGCGTAAAGGAAAGTTGCCCAATCCCAGGTAAAACCATTTTGAATATTTCAGAAGATTTAGACTCAGTGCTTGTCGGCAAAGAAAACCTTTTCCTATTTGGAAGCGCTATCTCTGCTATTGATTTAAAAACGGGCGTTCAACGCTGGAATACTCTGGAGGAGCATTTTCTGGCAAAATTTACTGAGACTGCTACAAACTTGATTCTCACAGAACCTTATAAAATAGCTGCTCTCGACAAAGATACTGGAGTGAAAAAATGGGAGTATACGTCAAATAAGTCCCAATCCGCGCCTGACTTCCTCCGTTCCTCGATAGTGGAGGGTTCTAACATATACGTAAGTGGAGATAGTGGCACCATCTATCTCTTCGATGAGAATTCGGGGAAAAAATTGAAATCATTTTCACTCGGATCAGACGCCTCCTTTTCGACGCTCTTCGGTACACTGGATAACGGATCGCTCTGTTTAGATAATCAGAAAAAGATATCGTTATTTAACCCGGGTTCGGGCCGTTTATCAGAAGTCTTTTCTATTGGGGCAGAGAAACGTAGTGTCTATGGGTTGCGATGTTCTGGGAATTCAGTATATGTAGTGGAAAATATTGTCTGGGAACACACAGACAAAGAGCCTGCCAAGATAAATAAAACTCTTTATAAATTTTCTTCAAATGGAACAAAGCTCTGGTCGTCTAATTTTTATCAATCAGAAAGTGATGATCCTCTGACAATAAGCCCAGATGGTACCCAATTATTTTTTTCAAGATACAACAGCGCTTTGAAAGGCTATGAAGTGGTCGTTACTTCGGACAAACCTGAAAATGTTCAATGGTCCTATTCCATGGGGAAGAGTAGGGTTCACATATTAGGCGAAGAAAGCGGGGTGCTCTATGTGTTAGGCGATACATATATCGATGAATGTGCCGGGCAATGTTTTAAAGGTGAAATAAAAGCATTTGATTCTGAAAAAGGTATTCTGCTTCGGTCTTTCCCAATTAATGAACAAATACAAGCTAATGCATGGGCCTTTAATCAGGGTATATTTTACTATCCAACATACGGAGAATCTAGCTATGTGCATGCCTTACAGGTTCATTAAATTTGCCCATTACGGCTAGGAATAATATAGGTTTGAACTCGTCGTGTACAACGTCTTGCGCTTTTATGACGGCTCGGGTACATTCATAGGTAACGCATCTTGGCGTCGCTCTTTGGCTTGTCTGCTTTTGTGAGTCGGCAAGCTTCTGAGTTTGTTCCGACTCACGTCGGATTTACTGTCGAGCGAGCGGGTGAAAAGTAACGTCCTCGTTATTTTTCTGAGCGAGCGATGACAGCAAGAGGTTCGTAAGAATCCTCTTTATTCGTGACTTAACAGATAATTTATTCGATTATGGCAGAATTTAATCGCAGCAAGCCGCACATGAACGTAGGCACTATTGGCCACGTTGACCACGGCAAGACAACACTCACCGCAAGTATTCTCCATGTCCTCGACATGTTGAAGGGCGATGGGTATAGCGCACGCGTGGAGGGTGTCGATAAAATCGACAGTGCCCCAGAAGAGAAGGCTCGCGGTATTACTATCGCGCTCCACCACTCGGAGTACGAGACACCGAATCGTCACTACGCGCACATCGATGCGCCAGGACACGCTGACTACATCAAGAACATGATTACCGGTGCCGCCCAAATGGACGGTGCAGTTCTCGTGGTCGCCGCAACTGACGGCGTGATGCCCCAGACTCGTGAGCACATCCTGCTTGCAAAGCAGGTGGGCCTCAAAAAACTCATCATCTTCCTCAACAAGGTAGATATGGTAGCTGAAGCTGATCTCATCGACCTTGTCGAAGAGGAGATTCGCGAGCTTCTCACGAAGCAGGGCTACGATGGCGTAAATACGCCGATTATTCGCGGTTCGGGTCTCAAGGCACTCGAATCAAAGGCAGTGACCGACGAATGGGCGCAGAAGGTCAAGAGCCTCGTCGACACGATGGACACATACTTCGACCAGCCAGAGCGCGAAGTCTCTAAGCCGTTTCTTATGCCGATTGAAGACATCTTCTCGATCGAAGGTCGTGGCACTGTCGTCACTGGCCGTATCGAGCGCGGTGTCGTGAAAGTCGGTGAGGAAGTCGAGATCGTCGGCATCAAGCCAACAGCGAAGACGACCGTTACTGGCATCGAAATGTTCAACAAGCAGCTCGCTGAGGGTATGGCAGGCGACAATGCCGGCATTCTTCTCCGCGGTACGAAAAAGGAAGATGTGCACCGCGGTCAGGTCCTTGCAAAGAGTGGATCGGTTACGCCACACACAGACTTCAACGCTGAGGTTTACATCCTCTCTAAGGATGAAGGAGGTCGTCACACACCTTTCTTCTCTGGTTACAAGCCGCAGTTCTACATCCGCACGACGGACGTAACGGGTGAGGTGACTCTTGCGGAGGGTAAAGAAATGGTCATGCCAGGCGATACGGTTACCTTCATGGTAAAGCTCGTCGCACCGGTTGCGCTTGAGGAACAGCAGCGCTTCGCAATTCGCGAAGGAGGTAAGACAGTCGGCGCAGGCGTCGTGACTAAAATCACTGCATAAGCGTTGATTTCTAACTGATACTCATATGGCAACAGAAACAGAAACGGTAACGAAGCCAAAAGCATCTGCTAAAGGTTCAGTCGCCTCTGGCGGGAAAAGCGCTCCGAAGCGTGCCTCTAAGAAGGTGGCAGCAACAGTTGCTCCGGTAGAGCACAAACTCCGTATTCGTATTCGCGCCTATGAGCACAAAATTCTCGATCTTTCGGTTAAGCAGATAATGGATACCGCGGCGCGTTTCGATGCGACGATTGTGGGTCCTGTTCCGCTCCCGACCGAGATCAAGCGCTGGACGATCAATCGCTCGACCTTCGTTCATAAGGATGCGCGAGAGCAGTTCGAAATGCGTATCCACAAACGCCTCATCGATATTTTGAATCCCTCGCCAAAGGTTATTGAGGCCCTCACGAACCTCAATCTCCCTTCCGGGGTGACAATCGACGTCAAGATGGTCTAAACAAAGCTCAACAGCTTACACAAAACCCCGCACGTGCGGGGTTTTGTGTTTTTTTATATTCACCATACAAGCTCGATTATACAAAGTATAAGTGCTAGAATGTCCCACGGACTTGTACGGAAACTTTCACCAAGTAAGGAGGTTCGTCATGTTGACACTAGAAGAAAAAATCGGGAAATTTCTAACAGAAAACCCTCCTCCAAAGGGTTGGAAGGAAAATCTTAAGATGCGTCTCTCGATTATGGGTGATATTACCGAACATATTCCACTGGTCATTTTGACAGATTGCCAGAGAGACAAGATAATGCTGTTGCTTATTCTCGCTGCAGACGAAGTCTGCACAGAAAAGCAGTGTGAAAGGTACGGAATTGATCCTCCCGATGGTGTGTCTCAGGAATGGGGAGATCTTGTCCCGGACCTTGTTGAAGCAATGCTCATTGAACGCGTCAAAGACGTTTTAATGAAAAAAGCTTCAGGGGAAAAGTCTCTGCGAAAAAATAAGCCACCACTACTGAACATTCCAGGAACTTGGAGCATCAATTTCAGTATGTTTGTCAAGAAAGAAATTCCTGTCGGCACCTCCAGTTGATATCGCGTCTCATTGTGACGCACGCTGGTTGTCCCGGCGAAACCGCCTGCCCCGTTAACGGCAGGCGGTTTTTATTTAGTTGCATCTTTCCCATTGCTCGTGTAGAGTGCGTTCAAACGCTAAGTACC